>Ga0222713_10000468_pt1 | contig 45712 bp, 35 predicted proteins | sample C33_649DmetaG_FD_165061 | JGI IMG/M metagenome (GOLD analysis project Ga0222713, IMG submission 165061) | Estuarine water microbial communities from San Francisco Bay, California, United States - C33_649D | ecosystem: Environmental > Aquatic > Marine > Unclassified | place: USA: California... | reverse complement strand
CCAATTGCTGCACAGCGTATTCATTCTAATGATCCGCAACGTATTTTACGTGCATTAGAAGTCGCCTTCGTGTCAGGAAAAACATTGACCGAATTACAAGGGATATCTCATCGCTCACACTCACGCCACTTATTTATTAATATTGCATTATTCCCTGAAGATAGAAATAAGTTACACAAAACTATCGAAAACCGTTTTCAAAACATGTTAGATTTAGGCTTTATTGAAGAAGTTGATAAATTATTCATACGTAGTGATCTCCATCTCAATTTACCTTCAATACGCACCGTAGGTTACCGGCAAATCTGGAATTATTTACTGGGCAATATGACATCTATTGAAATGCAAACTCGTACTATTATCGCCACACGCCAACTCGCTAAACGCCAGCTTACCTGGCTACGTTCTTGGCCGACATTAAATAAGTTAGTAAGTTATGAGGGTGAAAATGTAAAAAAAATAATTGATTTAATTAAAATAAACTTAGACAAAGCTAATTTTTAGTTTTGGATAGAACTAACAGGGTACCTATCCGTTTTTTTAACGCTTATGAGTATAACCGCTGCGACGATAGCACCTATCATAAGATAAAGACCTGGTATGGCTAGGTTTGACGTTTTTGATATTAAATAAATAACCAACATAGGTGCTGTTCCGCCAAAAATAGAATATGCCAGATTGTAGCTGATCGAACCTAAACTATAACGGATTGAAATGGGAAGTAAATCAAGTGTAAGCGCCATTAAAGGTCCTTGAAAGCTGGCAGCAAATATAGTAAACGTTATTTGCGCAATAATAACTTCAAAAAAAGATCCCCTTGCAATTACTTCATAAAGCGGGTAACTCAAACAGATCAATCCAATGGCGCCTATTAACATTAATATTTTTCGCCCCACTTTATCAGAAAACCAACCAAAAAAAATATCGAGGACAATCAGCAAAACTAGAATCATGGTATTCAGTGCATGCGCATGAATTCTAGAACGACCTAAAACATCGGTAAAATAAACCGGCATAAAAATAAAAAAGAGAGAGGTAATTAATGCAGATAATATATAGAGTCCTATTAACTGACCAACTAATTGTTTGTACATAAAAAAAATAGTTTTTATAGGAAATTTTTCTATTAGGCAACGATCACATAATTTCTTAAAAGCCGGAGTTTCAGCGGTTTGCTTTCGTATATAATAAGCAATTAAACCGCTGACTGTGGCTACCAAAAAAGCAAGGCGCCATCCCACATGGTACAATAAAGGTCCCTGAAAAAAAACAAACAAAATAAAAACGATGAGCGATCCAAGTAATAAACCTATAACAGAACTTGCCCAAATTAAAGACGAAAAAGTCCCCGTTCGATAAGAAGGTATCGATTCTACGATAAAACAGGCCGATCCAAAGGCTTCTCCTCCTACAGCAATGCCTTGGAGTAAACGAAAAAAAAGTAATAAAATAGGCGCACTTATTCCAATCGCTACATAATCTGGTAGCAAACCCATTCCGCAGGTCGCAATGGCCATTAATAATACACTTAAACTCAACGCTTTTTTTCTTCCTTGTGTATCACCTAAATAGCCAAATAAAACCGCTCCGAAAGGACGAGCTAAATAACCGATGGCAAAAATACTATAACTCAGTAATAGACTTCGATTAGGTAGCGCACGAAAAAAAATCTTTGAAAACAACCCTGCTAAAAAGGCATAGAGACTAAAATCATACCACTCTAAAATAGTCCCTATACAAGCCGAAAAAATAACCTTCTTTTGATCCTTCGAGAGCATTTTTCCCTTAAATTATTGAATTTGATACCAATCCATAAATTTTTTCAACGCTTGTTGACGAAAAGAAAAACGAAAAAAATCATCGGTATAGCGTAATTGTGCTAACGTTTTATCAGCGCCTTCCGGTTTAAAGAGGGCTGTAAATGGAAGTTTAGGATGTGAGGATAAGTCCTCTGGTTTTACGATTATACCTCGACACACCCCTTCAAATAACTGAGTTTGCACGCCATCGGTATAAGCTAACTGCAAAATAAAAGAAGCGCGATTATCCTCTTCAACTAACTTGAATAAACCTTTGAAACCTAATCCTTGGAAAACAAATTTTGATAAAGTCCCAGGAAATTGATGATAAGCATCAAAAAATAAACCTCCATCATCGAGCAACAGTGGTTTCTTGACGACGCTATAGGCTTTTTTTACTTTATCCAATACTACTTTTTTTTGATCTAAACTCTGAATTTCATCAATATCGATTGCATATTGTTTAACATGAAACAGAGGTGCATTTTTTTTAAAAAAATCGCGGACCTCTTCAAATTTACCCGCATTATTGGTGACATAATAAATTTTATTGTTCAATCTTATTTTCCATTGACTCTAAATAAAGTGATTCAACCACACGATCCGCATTTTCTGCAACAAATTCAGTAAAATAATCATGCCATAATTCTTTTTTTCCGATTTTTTTAGGATGTCGCCAAACAAATTCGATAAATCGATCTGGTAAATTAATAACACCATCAGCAAGTTTTACTGATTTAATAGCAGGCTGCGTAGAACTTTGTTCTATTCCTCTCTTAAAATCACCCTTTATCAATCCACCTTTTTTATTTAAAGAAATATTTAAAGTGGAGCTCAGAAATTCATTAAATAAACTCAGTTGGCTGAAGCCTTTCGAGAGATGAATCGACCAAGCAAAATGATTTACTTGACGCCCCATAACAAGCACCCAGGCTAATAATTCATTATGACTTTTCACTGTTTCATATTCTGTTACCGTAGGTAATGGCCAATCCCTCGTTTGAAGATAATTTAAGATAATATCACAAAGCTTAGCGGCTGCATTTTCATCTTGTTGTAACATTTTCCGATGCAAAAGTTTTAGTTGGTTACTCTTTAAAGGTTTGGCAAAACCCGTATAATAATCAATAATTTTTAGCACTTCGGGGGCTAATGCCTCACGCCGGAAATCGGCAACAACAATTTGTGGCGACACATCGGTAACTAATCGATCATTTAGTATTTCTTCAGATAACCACCTAAAATTATTTTGTTTTTCAGCTAAATAACCTTGTCCGCGCATTTTATAACCAAGATAAGAAAATAAACAAGTCAATGTATCCATGCCTGTATTGGGACCTGGCAAATCAATAATCGCAAAATGATCCGGAGTTAATTTTTCTCGGAAATGTTTTTGGATATGATTTTGAATGATATCTATCTCCGCTAAATGAGACTTATAATTTTCCCATAATTGGCTGAGAATAGTATTTTTAACCCACTCTAACATCGACATATTTCAACACTCTACTAAGAGAAGCTCTTCAAATACTCGCAAATTTAACCTCGAATACTATATACTAATGTCCAAAGCATACAATGGTTAGTTTATTTAAATTATGTATAAAATTTCAGTCTATATCCCCAGTGAACATCTAGAAAACGTTAAATTAGCGATGTTTGATCAAGGTGCGGGTCGACTAGGACACTATGAGCACTGCGCATGGCAAATATTAGGACAAGGTCAGTTTCGCCCTTTAGAGCAGTCTAAACCCTTTAAAGGTCAAAAGGGGACTATAGAAATAGTTGATGAATACTTAGTTGAAATGGTTTGCGAAGAAAAACTGATTAAACCCGTCATAGCCGCTTTAAAAAAATCACACCCCTATGAAGAACCGGCTTTTTCGATAGTTCGGTTAGAAACTTTTTTTGAGGAAACGAAACATGTCTAAGGTACTTCGTATCTTATTTACATTTATTGGTGCTGTTATTTTATTAGGTCTCGTTTCATTGATAGGCCTTGTGGTGTTTGTAAATCCGAATGATTTAAAACCTCAGATTAGTCAAGCTGTTACTAAATTTACGGGTCGTCAACTTCAATTAGGAGGCGACATACAATGGTCAATTTTCCCGTGGTTAGGTTTACAATTAAATGATGCTAAACTCACGAATACTCCAGGTTTTGGTGACAGCCCGTTCGCACAAATTAGAAAACTGGATATTCAGGTTCGTTTACTTCCCTTGCTACACAAACAGCTCGAAATTGGTAAGTTGCAAATTAATGGGCTTACGCTTAATTTGTCAAAAAATGCTAAAGGCCAAGTTAACTGGGAAGGCCCATTAACAACCTCTCAAAAAAATACCGGACATTCCCAAAATAACTTAAGTGATAATTTAAAGCCAATAGGATTCATTGTAACCGGATTAAACATTCGAAATGGGCATATTATTTATCGTGATCAACAAAAAAACAAATACTTTGAAATAACTGAATTCCAACTTAAAAGTGCTCATCTTGCTATCAATAAAACTTCACCGTTTAGTATTCAATTTAATTTACAGGCTAACTCTCCGAATATAAATGCGACAGTTAAGTTATATTCCAATATTTTGCTCAGTACTAATAAAAATCACTTAGCATTAAATCAACTTAATTTGAATTCCTTTTTAAAAGGACCTAATTATCCTAAAGGTGGACTACCTCTTTCTTTAAAAGGTAATATCGATATTGATTTAAATAAACAGGATATTATTGTTGACCAACTTATCGCTTTCATTAATCAGATTAAGCTAACAGGTCGCGTTATAGGCCAGCATTTTTTAAATGACCCCTTCTTTTCGGGCACTTTAAACAGCCAACAAATTAAAGCAGGAAAATTAACCTTCCAAAAAATACAGCTTGGTTTTCAATTTAAAAATAATTTATTTACACTTAATCCCATTACTGCTCAGTTTTATCAAGGCCTCTATCAAGGCAACGCCTCTATCAACCTAAGTACAAAGATCCCTTTCATTACTGTACAAAGCCAATTTAAGCAAATTAATACCTCGTCACTATTTCAGGATTTAACTAATATAAGCCACCAAATTCAGCTCTCAGGTTTAGCGTCATTAAATTTAAATATCTCAACACAAGGAGATACTGCGGATACATTTATTCGAAATTTAAACGGACAAGGCCATTTTAATTTAGATCAAGGCGCTTTAAAAGGAATTAATCTATCCTACTGGATCGCCTTAGGCAAAGCACTGCTTAAACATCAAACCACACCTAAGAACATGGGCTCAGACACACCTTTCAACAAATTTAACGGGAGTTTTACTATCAATCAGGGGATAGTAAGTAACAATGACTTAGTCATTAGTAGCGGTCGTTTACGTGTTAATGGTAAAGGGACATTAAATTTACCACTACAAGAAATCCATTATGAATTACAAGCTCAGCCTATATTAGCTGATGGTAGCCCTGAAGGCATTGCTATACCGATTAGAATTTCAGGACCTTTACAACATGTTTCAATTAGTCCAATTCTAGACCAATTAAGTGTTGATATCATCAAAGAGAAACTCAAAGGGAAACTAGATGATACACTAAAAAAGCTCGATCTGAAGAAACTGTTTCATTGATTATTAAATTAAACGTCAATAATTATTTTTTATAAAAGTTATCTGTGACGCTAACCGCTGAACAATTCCAACAAAAAATAGTAGATTGGTTTGCCCACTCAGGTCGGAAGCATTTACCCTGGCAACAAGAGAAATCACCTTATTTGACTTGGATTTCAGAAGTGATGCTGCAACAAACACAAGTTGCAACCGTTACTCCTTATTTTCAGCGTTTTATTCAACATTTCCCAACACTTTCCAGACTTGCTAAAGCAAATATCGACGAAGTCCTTATGCTCTGGTCAGGCTTAGGCTATTATGCACGGGCACGTAATCTACACCGCTGTGCCCAAACCATTGAAAAAGAATATTCTGGTAGATTTCCTCAAGATTTATTGTTATTACAAAATTTGCCTGGCATCGGCCGTTCGACAGCGGGTGCGATACTGGCTTTAGCTTTTAACCAACCTGCCAGCATTCTTGATGGCAATGTGAAACGTGTTTTATCACGATTTCATGCCATCCCGGGTTGGCCTGGTTTAAGCAAAGTAAATAAGCAATTATGGGCTTTGGCTGATCATTATACACCCAAAAATAAACACATCTGTCATTATACGCAAGCAATGATGGATCTAGGTGCACTCATTTGCACACGTTCACAACCTAAATGTGCCGAATGTCCATTGCAAAACTACTGTAAAGCTTATACTAACAATAATATTGCAAATTACCCCTCACCAAAACCGCTTAAGAAAAACCCTAGTCGTATCATCAAAATGATGATTCTAATGAATGAAGATCAAGAAATTTTACTAGAAAAGCGGCCACCGAGTGGAATTTGGGGTGGTTTATGGAGCCTGCCAGAATGCGCTATTACTGAAAACGTGAAAAATTTCTGCAAAAAAAATTATCATTGTGAAGTAACAAAGCCTTTCGAAAAATATCCTTTTTTAAAGCATACATTTAGTCATTTTCAACTTGAAATTAGGCCCGTTCGCATACCTGTCAAACAGTGGTCTCCGCCCTTGATGGAATCTGATCGCATAGTCTGGTATAACAAGCAACAACTGACATCAATAGGTCTTGCAGCTCCTGTCAAAAAATTATTAAGGTATATAAACTAGAGACTAAGCTTTTGACTCAAAAGGATTGTCAATTAAGCAATAACGTCAAAAATTTAAGCGCGAAGAGAGTATCTATTTATGAGTCGAACTATTTACTGTATTAAACTACACCAACAAGCAGAAGGGCTGGATTATCTCCCCTATCCTGGAGAACTCGGTCAACGTATCTATCAATCTATTAGTAAACCTGCTTGGCAACAATGGGTAAATCATCAAACAATACTTATCAATGAATACCGTCTGAGTACATTTGAGCCTAAAGCACGTGAGTTTTTAAAAAAAGAAATGGAAAAGTTTTTATTCGGTTCTGATGAAACTGCCTGCACTCCTTCAGAGGGAAAGTGAGAACATCTAAAAAATAGCTTAACTCAGTAAAAGGTAATTTATGACAACGCACTTTTCTCCCAAACAGCTTGCTCAGTTTATTTTAAAACGTCAGCCCGATTTTAAAGCTAAAATTGGAATTATTTTAGGTTCAGGTTTAGCTGATATTGCAGATAAAATTACGGATAGCTTCTCGATTCCCTATGCAGAGCTTCCTGGTTTTCCAGTTAGCAGCGTGGTAGGCCATCATGGAAAAATGATACTGGGCTATTTGAATAAAATACCCGTTGTGTGTTGTCAAGGTCGCGTGCATCTTTATGAGGGAATGCAAGCCAAAGATTTTAAACTGTTTATTCGCACGTTAAAATGCCTAGGTTGTCATACCTTAATAATGACGAATGCGGTAGGCTCCTTAAATAAAAAGGTAGGTCCAGGTCAATTAGTTTTAATTTCGGATCATATCAATTTACATCCGATGAATCCTCTTGTCGGACCGAATGATGAAGAATTTGGCCCTCGTTTTTTCTCCATGGATGACGCTTACGATCCCAATGTAAGACGTATCATTCAACAAGCAGCAAAAAAACTATCTATCCCTCTAAAAGAGGGAATTTATGTGAGTGTTTTAGGTCCGAATTTTGAAACCCCTGCAGAAATACGCACTTTTCAACAATTCGGTGCCGATGTCGTCGGCATGTCAACCATTCCCGAAGTTATTGTTGCGAGACATTGCCGCTTAAAAGTTGCCGTGATTTCAGTGGTTACGAATCTAGCTGCTGGGCTGAGTGATGAGCCCATTACACATGAAGGCACTGTGCATTTTGCCGCCAAAGCAAGCCACAATTTAGGACAATTACTCGAATCTGCAATCGTACCAATCGCTGATGAATAATAATATAACTATTTATTGTATCGTATAACCGCCATCCACATTAACTAATGCGCCTGTCATGAACACCGCCGCATCACTACATAAAAAACTAACCACTTGGGCCACTTCTTCTGGTTTTCCTATTCGTTTTAAAGGCAATTTCTCTGCAACCTGCTCTTGAAGTACCGCTAAGGGTAAGCCTGTTTTTTGCTGAAATTGCTCTAAAATAGTTTGATACATGGGTGTGTCGATGGTCCCGGGACAAATACAATTAATTCGAATCCCATATTGAGCATAATCTAATGCGGTACTTTTAGCTAATTGCGCAATAGCCGCTTTGCTTGCACCATAAATAGCGCTTTGCTCTTTAGCAATAAACGCTTGGTCTGAAGCCATTAAAACGATAACCCCTTCTCTTTGCTGCTTCATAACAGGGAGTACTTGCTGCAAACAATAGATGGTACCCATTAAGTTGGTTGCAATGACCTTTTGCATATCACTTTGAGAACTCTCTTCAATATTAGCAAACAGATGTATGCCCGCATTACAAAAAAGATAATCTACTCTAGGATTTTGTTGTAGAATGGTCTCTATTGCCGTTTTAACCTCATCGGAACTGGCAACATCACATTTCAAATAATGAATCGACTGCGATACAACATCCCATTTTTTTTTATCGAGTAGATAAACATTGGCGCCGGCTTCACTAAATAGCGCAACGGTTGCCGCCCCAATTCCTGATGATCCACCGGTTATTATAATTGTTTTATCTTGAAACATCAGACTCCTCGTACTTCAATCTCTCCCAAAGGGGTAACTTGTGAAAGTTCAATTAAGGATTGACGCCACAGCTCTAATAATGCCATAAAAGTGACGACAGCCCCCCTGCGACCTTCATCTAATTTGAATAACTCAGTAAATTTTAGCTGAGATTGATTACTTATTTTATGCAAAATCTGTGACATACGTTCCTCAATCGACAAGGGCTCTTCAGCAATGGCATGATGTGTCCTTAAAGCGGCTCGGGCTAAAACGGTTTGAAAAGCCTCCACTAAATCTTCTAAAGCCAAAGTCGGAGCCAGCTCAGGATTCTCTTCCAAAACAGGGGCTAAACTTGCTTCCGCCATCGCTAAAAAAACATCGCGGCCTAGACGTGGCAATTGATCTAAGGCCTGAGCCGCCTGTTTAATCCGCTCATACTCCTGTAAACGGCGGATCAATTCTGCACGAGGATCCGGTTCATCATTGATTTGCACCTCAGCAGGCTTAGGTAATAGCAAACGGGATTTGATTTCAGCCAATATAGCGGCCATGACCAAATATTCTGCGGCTAATTCAATCTCCAAAACCTGCATCAGCTCTATATATTGCATATACTGACGCGTGATTTCAGCCACTGGAATATCCAAAATATCAAAATTCTGCTTTTTTATTAGATATAACAGCAAATCAAGCGGTCCTGTAAACGCCTCTAATAGGACTTCTAAGGCTTGAGGGGGGATATACAGATCACTCGGCAACTGAATCAAAGGTTGGCCACGTACCGTAGCTATAGGCATATCATTTGTTGCAACCCGTTTATTTTCGATCATAGCATCCAGTGTAATCGTTACATGCCAAAAAATCTAAAAAAAACTGATAATAGTCCCTGTAACAATGGCCCCAAAATTCTAGCCAAAATACCGCTCGCTAATAAAAGGACTAAAATAAGAAATCCATACACTTCTAATTTATTGAATTGATAAGCCATCGACGGCGATAGAAAGCTCGCCATGATACGACTCCCATCAAGAGGAGGGATCGGAATCAAATTTAATAACATTAATACTAAATTAATCGATATTCCAATCTGTGCCATATAGATAAAAGGTGCACTATTAACCCGCATGGCTATTTTGGCGATGCCCACCCACAATAACGCCATAACGAAATTAGCTAAAGGACCTGCAGCGGCGACTAAAGCCATATCACGCCGAGGGTTTTTAAGGTTTTGCCAAGTAATCGGCACCGGTTTTGCCCAACCAAAAACAAATCCCCCCAATGAAAAAAGGATAGCTGGCACAATAAGGGTCCCAATTGGGTCGATATGCTTCAAAGGGTTCAAGGTCAAACGACCCAATAATTTAGCGGTAGAGTCACCGAATTTAGAAGCAACCCAACCATGAGCGGTTTCATGGACCGTGATCGCAAACAGCAAAGGTATCACCCAAAGTATTATTTTTTGACCTAAGGAAAAGTCAGGTATCATCTTTTAACTCAATAATTCATTAATAATAATTTGAAGTATATACATATCTTAGTTAAATAAGCGAACAAACATAGTCCGAAATTCACCTAATTTGGCAAAATTTCACATTGCAGCTCTTTTTTTGAGTATTAAACTAGGATTCCCTTTTAAGCGCTTATTTCACTTAGAACTCTGTATTGATTAACCTCTTTAAAATTGAGAAAGCCTTTTATTTTTATTAGATCTTTTAATCTATCGTTAAGTTTGTTCAGTTAATATTAGAATTCTCATAGAAAACATTAATCTTATTATGGAAAAAAAAAGAAAATTAAACCAAGCTCAATTGAAGCTGAATCTCTTCACTTTACTAGAAAACACCAATAAAAAATTCACAACTGAATGGATGCGTTGCCAAACTTTGAATCAAGAATCATGCCGTTTTAAAGAATGCTCAGAAAACTATCAAAAAATTATAGACTTGGTAAAGTCTAATAATAATACCAATTATTTGCTTGAATCGTATTATCTAGAAGCTTGGCTTGGAAAGATTCAATCGGATTTGAATGGTTTACCTCAAAATCCGCCTAATGAAGCTATTTTAACCGACAATAATATAAAAATTGAAGAACTTACAGACTCTTTGCATCATTTAAATGTCGAAGCCAAAATATTCAAGCTTCATATTCCAGAGAATATTAATCACGAGCTACGCAAAGACTACCAGGATCTTTTAAGTAAAATTAATGCCTGTTACTCCTCTTGGGAGAAAACTATTAGTCAACGTAAAGCAGCCTATTATTATAATTTAGCTGAAAATTCAGTTAAAAAATCAAAAGAAATCTCTAGAGATAACTTAGATCTTAAAGAAATTCTTTTTAAGAGCATAGAACACTTAAAAGAGGCTCGTGCCTTTTATGAAAAGGGTGAGCAACAACGATATGCAAAGGAAACAGCAGAGTATCAAAAAAAAATTGAAGAGAAACTACAAGGGCTAAAGAAATCTTCACCACCTATTGTAGAAAAAAGAAGTATAAACATAATACCCAAAGAACCATCGACCTTAGCTTACTCTTCCAAAACTTCTATCGATTTACATCCAGTCGAAGAAAGGCCAACTGTAATCAATAACCATAAGCTTTCCGTTCATCCAAAAAACCTACCTTTTAAAAAAAGAAAAAATTACACGCTTGAGGAAACACCAATCCTTAAGAAGAAATTAAAGACATCTTTTATTTCAGCAAACGAGAGCGCACAGCTAAGAAAAGAAAATTTAAAGGACATGCTTTTTAAAATTCATATCGATAATCCTTTTAGATTTTATGGAAAATTATTTTTTAAAATACTTCAAGATCATTTTAATTGTTTGTTAAAGTATAAACTCGATAATGTTCCTTCGGAAAAGATCTATGAGCATTTACGAGGCTTTATAAAAACTCATTGCAAGAAACAAGAAAAAACTAGCCTTTTAAAAAATACAATTATAAACCTTTCTATTTTAAAGACTTGATTGATCTTCTAATACGCTTCATTAAAATTCAATTATTTGTAACACATGCCAAAAACACATAATCCATACAAATTAGGAAAATACTTATTAAAGTTAAAGTTAATGAAAGCTAATAATAAAAGCTATCATAAATATATCGCCACATTAACCCCTCCCCTTGAAAAGTTAGTTATCCACTTAAAAAAGCTATCTGATAATTCTCCACCACAATCTTCATCAAAATGGAAAATAGTTAATAAAGTTTCTTTATCTCCATCTGAAACTGAAAATTCTTCTAAAGATTCCAATTTAATTAAAAAGACTCCTTTATATAATCTTCGAAAAAGAAAACGGGTATCAGAAAAAAATCCAGAAGATGCTAAAGGTGAAAGCATAAAAAAAACTTGTTATAGTGTCGCTGAAGAAGGTGTTCCATGGAAAACAGAGCGCAAACAACTCTTAAACCGATTCAAAGAAATAAAAATTAACGATAAGCTCGAAGCTATTTTAGCTCCTTTCCCCAAAAAATCACTTAATGAGCGCAAAGCTATTATCCATAATAATTACGCCGTATTTATAATAGAAAGTTTAATGAATCCTGAAGTGTCTGATCTTAATAAGCTGGATCGTTTGGATAAAGCTAAAAAAATTTTTATGAGATCGGCTGAGTTTTACACACAAGCTGGACTGATAAAAAAAAAGGGGGGAATCATAGCTTGTATCGATAGCATAACATTAAGTATAGAAAAATTAAGAACCCTGTCTAATAACACTTCAATGACGACTCTCTCGGCAACTCAAAAAGAACCTATCAGGAGCAGCCACTTGAAAGTTCCTTATCCTTACTATTTAACGCGGACTTTTGCTAAAAACTTATCCTCAGAGAACAAAACAACCACTGATGATCGCTCCCAAATTAACGATCACAAACCTCGTTAAAAATCAAAATTTTATTATTAAAAGCAAACTCGCCCAGAGAAACAAAATATTGTAAAATTAACGCCTAAATTTAGCGTATTTATTCTATCAAAAAGCGGAGTAGTGCATGTCTTACCAGCATATTAAGGTCCCAAGTTCCAGCGAGAAAATATCAGTCAATCCCAATTATTCCTTGGACGTACCTAATCAACCGATTATCCCCTTTATTGAAGGTGATGGTATTGGTGTTGATATTACGCCCGCGATGCGGCTTGTGGTTGATGCTGCTGTTCAGAAGGCTTACGGTAATCGACGTCGTATTGCTTGGATGGAAATCTATGCGGGAGAAAAAGCGACTCACATTTATGGATCCAATATCTGGTTACCAGAGGAAACACTCACTGCAATACGCGAATATGTTGTTTCTATCAAAGGTCCACTCACAACACCCGTGGGCGGGGGGATTCGCTCCTTAAATGTTGCATTGCGTCAACGACTGGATTTATATGTGTGTTTACGTCCAGTCCGTTATTTTAAAGGTGTTCCTAGTCCAGTTCGCGAACCTGAAAAAACTAACATGGTTATCTTCAGAGAAAATTCTGAAGATATTTATGCAGGTATCGAATGGGAAGCCGATACTAAGGAAGCTAAAAAGCTCATTACTTTCTTACAAGAAGGCATGGGCGTTAAAAAAATTCGTTTCCCTCAACATTGCGGCATTGGTATTAAACCGGTGTCAAAAGAAGGCTCACAACGTTTAGTTAAACGCGCCATTGAATATGCCATTGATCAAGATCTCCCTTCCGTCACCTTAGTACATAAAGGGAATATCATGAAATTCACCGAAGGCGCCTTTAAAGATTGGGGATACGCTGTGGCTAAAGAGCAATTTGGCGCAGAGCTGCTCGATGGAGGACCTTGGATGCGCCTCAAAAATCCAAAAACAAATAAAGAGGTTATTATTAAGGATTTTATTGCGGATGCCTTTTTACAACAAATTCTACTACGTCCTGCCGAATACCGTGTCATAGCAACCTTAAATTTGAATGGCGATTATATTTCAGATGCCCTTGCAGCACAGGTCGGCGGGATTGGCATCGCTCCTGGCGCCAATCTAAGTGACAAAGTCGCTATGTTTGAAGCGACCCATGGCACAGCGCCTAAATATGCTGGGCAGAATAAGGTCAATCCCGGATCGCTCATTTTATCCGCAGAAATGATGCTGCGTCATCTCGGTTGGAACGAAGCCGCCGATTACATCGTAACGGGAATGGAAGGGGCTATTCAAGCCAAAACAGTAACCTATGATTTTGCTCGTTTAATGCACAATGTTGACGCCATTAGTTGTTCTGATTTTGCTCAATCTATTATTGATCATATGTGCAATAAACAATCATTAGCGGCCGCGACATCCTCATCCTAAAACTCATCTTTCCACCCTTCTTCAACCCGTTAAGAGGAAAATTTTTATTTTTCCTCTTAAAATCAACTATCCTAGATTTTCTGGAGTCTACAAATCACTCAAAAAAAATAGCTTCCCGCCTAAAACAATCAATTGAAAAGGCTTAAAATTAAGCAAATTCGCAAATCTTTAAAATTGGACTAGGCTAAAAATAAAGGGAAATTATTTTTTCAACATGGACTACCCAGCTTGTATAACAATAGTGAAACTCGCCTTGCGAGAAATCACGGAATCTTATACGACTCGAAAAGGAGGGCTACCATGTTTAGCAAAGAGCTTGAAGTTAGTTTAAATGCGATATTTAAACAAGCCCGCGAAAAACGCTATGAATATTTAACCGTTGAACATCTATTGTTAGCACTATTAGATGAACCCTCTGCTGTAGCCGCACTAAAAGCATGCGGAGCCAATCTAAATCGGCTTAAGAATGAGGTAAGTAACTTTATTGCAGCGACCACGCCGTTGTTTCCTTCTGCCGATCCTAATCTTGATATACAACCCACATTAGGTTTTCAACGGGTTTTACAGCGCGCTATTTTCCAAGTGCAATCCAGCGGAAAAAATCAAGTACATGGTGTTAATATCTTAGCGGCCATTTTTGGCGAGCAAGACAGTCAAGCCATTTATTTTTTACGCCGTGAAAATGTAACTCGCTCAGATGTATCGAATTATATCTCTCAAGGGCTCCCTAAATTACAAGACAATTTGGCGCCTAAACTAAACCAATTTGTCACCGAAGAAGAAGTCAGCATCGAAGGCCCTGGAAATAGTCCGCTGGAACTTTATGCAATTAATTTAAATAGCAAAGCACGTCTTGGAAAAATTGATCCTTTAATTGGGCGCGAAGAGGAATTAGCACGAGTAATTCAAATCCTTTGCCGTCGTCGAAAAAATAATCCTTTATTAGTCGGTGAGGCCGGGGTTGGCAAAACAGCCATTGTAGAAGGACTTGCTAAAGCCATTATTGAAAAAAGGGTCCCTGCTGTTCTTGCAAAGAGTACCATCTATTCATTGGATCTCGGTAGTTTACTTGCTGGAACTAAATATCGTGGTGACTTTGAAAAAAGATTTAAGGCTTTATTAGCGCAACTCAAGCAAGAGCCTCAATCCGTGTTGTTTATTGATGAGATTCATATCGTTATTGGAGCCGGCGCGGCCTCAGGTGGTGTCATGGATGCCTCAAATCTAATTAAACCTTTACTGACAACCGGCGAACTAAAATGTATTGGCGCAACGACTTATCAGGAATACCGTAGCATTTTCGAAAAAGATCGTGCTTTAGCAAGACGCTTCCAAAAAATTGATGTGCCAGAACCTAATTTAGAAGAAACCATTGCTATTCTAGACGGATTACGCGATAGATTAGAAGCCCATCATCATGTCAAATATCGCAAGACGGCTTTACGAGCAAGTGCAGAACTTGCGGCACGTTTTCTACATGGTCGTTTTCTCCCTGATAAAGCGATTGATATTGTGGACGAAGCCGGTGCTTATCAAGCACTACGACCAAACCATAAAAGAAAACAGGTCATTGGTATTCATGAAATCGAAGCCATAGTGGCTAAAATGGTTCGTATTCCTACGCGGAATGTCTCGGCTTCAGATAAAAGCCGTCTACGTCATTTAGAAGAGAAATTAAAAACTCGCGTATTCGGTCAAGATCTGGCCATAGAAAATCTCTGCGCTGCCATGAAATTAACCCGTTCAGGTTTAAGAGAAACCAATAAAACCATTGGCTCTTTTCTTTTCGCAGGTCCAACGGGTGTGGGAAAAACAGAAGTGACACGTCAACTCGCAGAGCTGATGGGCATTGAATTACTTCGTTTTGACATGTCTGAGTATATGGAAAGGCATAGTGTATCTCGTCTAATAGGAGCCCCTCCTGGCTATATTGGGTACGATCAAGGTGGCTTACTCACTGAAGCGGTCACAAAACATCCTCACGCTGTTTTATTATTGGATGAAATTGAAAAGGCGCATCCGGACATTTTTAATCTTTTATTACAAGTAATGGATCATGGTAACTTAACCGATACCAATGGTCGAAAAACAGATTTTAGCCATATTATTTTAGTCATGACGAGCAATGCAGGCGCAGAGCAGTTTAGCCGTCAGGAAATAGGTTTTACCTCTAATTTAAATCAAACTGAAAACCCAGAAGCCATTAAGCGAATATTCTCTCCTGAATTTCGGAATCGGTTAGATGCCACTATCTATTTTAATTATTTAAACGCCAATATCGTCTCTCAAGTAGTTGATAAGTATTTACACGAACTGGAAATACAACTTGATAAGAAACATGTCACACTGCAGGTAGATCAACCTGCGCGTATTTGGCTAGCTCAACATGGTTATGATAGAAATATGGGTGCACGCCCAATGATTCGCCTCATTCAGGAGCGAATTAAAAAACCGATTGCAGATGAATTACTTTTCGGGCGCTTAGCACACGGTGGTCATTTGACATTAACGTGTAATAACGATGAACTGCAATTAATTATTGCTGAAAAAGGGGGCATGATGACGCCTCCTCCTGAAGAAAAAAATAAAAATTTGTCACAAGCGCCTATTAACTCGGCTTAGATTTATCGGGTTCAGGTCCTTTACCACGAAATATGATACGACCTTTGCTCAGATCGTAAGGTGTCATTTCAACTTTCACCTTATCGCCCGTAAGAACTCGAATATAACTTTTTCGCATACGTCCCGAAATATGGGCATTAATCACATGCCCATTCTCTAATTCCACTCTAAATAAGGTATTTGGTAAAGTCTCAATGACTGTACCCTCCATCACTATTTGGTCTACTTTGGCCATAAATTACCTAAGACTAACTTTCTCATGCATTAATAAGAAGGCTATGTTGCCGTAAAAAGCATCTATTTACAATAACATTTTTTTAACCGCTGTTATACTCTTAAATGAACTAAATTAGCCTCAATAAGCGATGTATCACGCTTTGTCTAAAATGCATAGCCCCCCGAATGCACAACAATGCGCAAAAATTAGAAAACAAACTTAAGCCACATCAATTAAAATTAGCTACGGCTGAATCCTGCAAAAGAGGGCACAGTCAGCGCAAACGATTACAAAATCCCGTTAAAAAATATGCGTCTGTAAGTGAAAAAATAGTACACGCAATAGTGAAACGGACTTTTAAATAAAAGTCCAGCAACGATTTTAGTATCGCTATGACAGGAATTGCAAAGATAAAATTCTGACAAGCATTACTACAAAAAAGTATCGACAAAACAACCAAATTTTAATAAATTAATGGTTAAAATTTTTTTGATTAATTTAGATTGTAAAAAAATTAATCAAGCCAAAACAATCATTTTAAGGATAGATTTATTAAAAAGGAGTAACAGTGAAAATAAAAAAAAATCAAAACCTAAAATTTTATGATCGCTCTCTACTAAATATTTCAAACAATGAGATTTTTTATCTAGATTTTAAAGAATCAATCTTAAGCTCACGCATCAAACGAGCCCCTAATCATAAAACACTGGTCGAAGCCACTAAAAAATGGGATTATGCTTACTGGCTAAGTCAAGAAGATATTGCTGACATTGCGCGCTTGGAGTATAGGCAATTTCCCGCAATGGATGAGAGCAATGCTGATTTTGAGATATTAGGCTCCTTATCACAGTTATTTATTACTTTACAGTTATTTCAATCAAAAATTATTACTGAAAAATTAACAAAATCTCGATTAACCTTAATTGTTAATTTAGAAGGGTTACATTGGGTAACTTTGGTTATTTTTTATCAAGAAAATAACTATCTAAGTTATTATATCGATTCAAAAAATAACCCTCTACCTCCAGAATATTTTTCTCTAATGACGAACCAACTTGGAATACAGCAGACAAGTATAAGTCCTGGATTTATTCAGCAACAGGATGGATACAATTGCGGTTTATGGGCGCTCGAGAATGCCGCGGACCTGAACAGGATGCTGGATAATAATTATCCGTTGTATTGGCTTATTAAGTTATTGCAGCGACCCCGTGACGAAGAATATTTCAGAAGAAAAAGAATTCTTTTTTCTCAAAAACTTAACACCGATCCCGCTTGGCGTGAACGACATTTACTACTTTTAAAAAACTTAGAAGCACAAGAAGAATCACTATTACCGCTCGATATGCCCTTCACTCGTTTAGAAAAGACGGATTCTGATCCTAAACGATTTAAAGCAAGCGCTCAAACTGAAAAAGAAAAAACAATTTTATTAGCGGTTTTTGTTGAAACTTTCATAAGTGCTTTTATAAAAAAGCTAGGGGCCTATCATTTGTTAGCCAAAGGAGAAAGACTAACAGAGGAGGCTCTAAGAACCGAATTGAAAACTGGCACAACTACTGCGTTACTCGGTATCAGCATTGCGCAAAGCCTCGTAGGCGCAATTCCTTCTTTGGTGGCTTCGTTAAGAATGATTAATAGTAAATACTACCTATCTAAAGATAAAGCCCAAAAAATTACTAAGATTTTTTCTGAATTTAAATCAGATCGCTTAAAATTTATTTTAGCTGAAGCAGCCGTAAGTATTTTTCACAGCTATGAAAATCAATTTATGCAGGTAACCGATAAGGCAGGTGAAAAAATAGCTATGGAAAAATTAGCAGAGGATGCTGTCGATCGAACGCTCAACTATATAGGAAAAGATTCCAATAGAGATAGGCCTATTTCCAAGGAACTGATAGAAGAAGGTGTATCACAAGGTCCATCGGAAAAATTCTTTGATCCTGACGTTAAACGGGCTAGATTAAGAATCTCGGGATATTCCATACAAGATAAAAGTGAAAAAAAGATTAATACAGCTAATTTATATGAAAAAGTAGGTTTAGTCGTTTTCAACAAAAATAACGAACCGGGTAAATTTTATACCAAAGAAGATCCTAAATATCAACCACGATATGGTTATCGACGCCTATTTGAATGGGAAAAGGAGAGCGATGGTGAATTGAAAAAAAAATGGAAAGAGGAATATATCGATGCTCAACCTTTTTATAAAGAAAGTATTCTCCAATTTATTTCAAATGACCATTCTTATGTCTTACATTCAGAAAAAATTTCAGTAGAAGCACAGCGTATTTTGGATAAAATTGAGAATCGATATCCTCCTCAATGGAGTGAAAGACACGAAAATAAAAAGCCGATTTATTTTAATTTAAGAAAGCCAGTAAAAAATTTTAGTGGAAGAATTCAGATACTTGAGCAATTGCATCGTATCTTAATGTCGGAAAGAACAATTGCCATCATACCGTCTTGGTCAAGGATATCCATTGCCTCTTCGAATCCATCAACTAGTGATTCTTTACTCCCTTCCAGTGGTTCCCAATTGTCAATTAGTGGTTTAGGAGGAATCGGCAAAACTCAATTAGCTTTACGTTATGCCGAGCTTTATGCAAACGATTATGATCATAATGTTTTATGGATTAATGCTGAGACCTTAGAAAATATAGGCTATTCCTTCGATAAACTCGCTGAAAAAACACAGATTAACACGAAAGATCGTTATGAACAAAAAAAATCGTTGGTGGATATTGTTGAAGCGATCTATGACTATTTTTCGGATAGAAAAAGTCTATTTATTTTTGATAATGTTGAGAATTCCTATGTGATACAAGATTATTTACCAAAATCTCGGCCTGGCAATAACCCAACGGTGTTAATCACTTCACGTTTTAATCATTGGGATAACATAGCCAACTCTGTTTTACCACTTAACGTTTTCACTGAACAAGAAACAGAAGAACTTATTAAAAAATCATTGACCTTACAAAGTAATCAAGACAAAAAAATACGAGAATTGAATCAATTACTTCAAGGTTTACCTTTAGCACTGCAACAAGCACTGGCTTATATAAAATTGAGAAGAAATTCAAATACAAATTTTTCTCTTGATCATTACATAGAGCGCTATAAAGAAAAAAGTAAGGAGCTATTAGATTTTAATTTTTCCCATTATTTAAATGATCCTTACCTAAAAACAGTTTTTACAACCTGGCTTATTACGTTAGATAACATAAAAAAAGAGCCGCTTGGCAATGAGGCAATAGAAATTTTAAATATATTAGCCTATTTATACCCAGATAATATCGCAAGTGAGAAAATTTTTTATTTTAATCATATCAACCGTAATTTAAGCATTAATGATTTAGATAGTATTATGCAGTTGCTAGTCAATTATTCGATGATTAATTCTGAAAATCAAAGCCGATATACGATACATCGACTCGTTCAACAAATCATACGACTGAAGCTTGAGGAAAACCAGGCCCAATTTAAAGAAACCGTGGGAAAAATTCAAAAGTTAATTTGGTATTGGGAACCAGTTTTTAAAAAAGATAAAGAAATAATTTTTCATAATCTTCATTTTCTTCTTTATATGTCAGAGCATAAAGAATTAATTAGTAGTTTAGGATATGCTTATCCAGAAAAAGCGTTTTTTGATATCCTGCTTATGAAAAATGCAAAATACTTCGGCTATTTTATCGATTTGGCTCATAAAAATTTTACAAAGAAAAATTTTTATGATTTTTTGGGCAACGCCATCGCTTACTATATCAAATTAGGCGCATACTTTAACTTGACTGAAATACTTAATTATCTTGAACAGCAATGGCGTGAAGAGGTTTTATCACCAGAAAATATTAAATACATTGTAGAGCGTTTTTATAACGTAGAAAATCCTCTTTTAAAATTCAAAGGATATTCGACTATTCCTGAAAAAAAAGAAAATCAAAGACGAGCGATAAGATTAGTTGTTAAATTTAAGACAAAACTATTTAGTGCTGAACCTGAAGTTTATAATAGCTGTTCATCACATAGTTTAAAAAGAAGCATTTGTTTATCCTCTGAAACTGAGCGAGAGATCCAGCTTAGAAATCGAAATATTAAAGCCCATGTTGAAAAAATTAGGCAGATATCTGGCTATCTCAGTTCAACGCTTATAACTAAGGATATTTTATCTGCTATGCTCCAGGGTCATTTTGACGAAGTAGCCTTTGATTTTGGATTAATAACCAGCAGTTTTTTCTTTGAAAAAATATCCAATAGCTTATTGATTCAAGGTAAAAATCTAGCATCAGAGACAACGGTACTTGAAAAAAATTCAGGCTTGAAAAGTAAAATACTCGATATCCTATTTAATGAAGATATCGTATCCGCTAGCAAAAGACAGTTTTTAGGTAAAATAATGCGAGTCGCTTCCCCTTTTGTTGCCAAAACAACCTCTATTTTTTTTGCTTACAATCTTAACAATGAAATAAAGACCTATAAAATGGGCGATAAAACAGTTCTTCCCGATATGATTTTGAACAGCATTATTGTGGGAATTGATGGCATCGAAGCGGGGATCGAAGCTGCTGAATTTTTTGGAATTATTAGCGGACTTTCAGCATTCACAGGCCCTTTAGGAGAGGGAGTAGCCATGCTGGCTTGGCTAGGTGCTGAAGGGTATACGGCCGAGCAAAAAGTTGAAACACTTAAAAAATACCTTAACCTCTCTACAGAAGAACAAGTTATTCAGTTTTTGCGTTCTTTTTTTGATCTAGCACCTTCAGAATATTTACAAGTTAAAATAAAAAACGCACAATCAATTATGCACGCCATCGATTTTTTTAAAAAAAATACTGCTGTTAAATGGTATGTTTTTCCTTCTTTTTATAATGAAACCGTTTTACACAAAAATAACATTTTTTTGGAGATACAGGATCTTATAGCGGATGATAGTAAGCCTGATGCATCCAATAAAGCACATATATTTTGCTTAGAAACCCTCGATTCTCTTAATCTTAGTTATAAAAATATAACAATAAAAACAAAGCCTGAGTATTTTTGCCAAAATACTTTAGGTGTAATGTATACATTTAATAGAACAGGCAATGCGACCTTAATTCACTTAGGAGAAGGAGAGGACAAAGCCATTGCTTTCACTAATTCGCCAACATTGTTTTTCGTTCAAAATGGTAAAAAGTTGTATATAGGAGGTAATGCTGGGAATATATTTAATTTACAAGGAAATGCTATTTCAGGCTTAATTCGTGGGGGGGATGGAACGGATATTCTTATTCTTGATAATTTTTATCCTCAAAAAAACGATACGGTATTATTTGATATTGATGATTACTTATGTGGAAAAAATGCGTCTACAATACATTCAACTCTACTTTCTTGTTCAGCGCACGAGTTTAAAATTAAAACTTATTCGGTCAATCAAATTTATGGACGAAAAAATCAACAAGATATTATTTATTTGAACGAGGAAATCTATTTTATCGATGGTCAAGGAGGTAAAAATAAAGAACTACCTGACCGTTTATTGATCACTGAGCATTCTTATAATACAAACCTAAAGTTTGTATTAAGAAATAACACACATATCCTGTTTTCTATAAACACAACGATAAATTCTATAGATTATAGAATTCCCGCAGACGAAATCGGTGAAACTCAGATCATATATCCTTTTAATGAGCCTATTCAACATCGATTCTTTTTCGAATGCTCTCTAGCGAATATCGATGCAATAACCTTAACAAATAATACGCTACATATTGCTGTACTTATTGATGAAAACACCGCTAGAAAAAAATTTGCTATAACTATTTCAGATGCTTTTTTTACCTCAGAAAGTAATCAAACAAAAAATACAAGTGATCTTCCCAAAAATATATCCTATTTTTTTGAAAAAAATGAAATAAAACTAATCAATAACACACAGTTATACATACAAGAAATAAGCGCCAATAATAAAACACTGGATGAAAAAATCAGCTTATTTAGCGAATTAGCTAATCGTTTAGAGAAAACGCTGTCAATTCAATTAATAAATAATATAACGATATCCATTGGACAAGGAAAACACGAAATTTTTTACATCAATAGTTCGCTTGAAAGTCATATCATGGGTAATGGTGGTGAAAATGTCTATATTATCTTAACTAATAACAAAACAGAATTTCCGCTTTCTAAAATCACTTTATACGATAATTCAACAACAGATTTGAATGAGTTGGTCGAATTTACTGATACTTTAGATTTACGTGAGATCGTTAAAAAATACAAACAAATCTACCCTAATGCGATCATTTCGTCTCATGTATTTCCTGCGGCAAATGACTTGATTTTAACACTAAGTAATGCGGTTTACTCGCCGACTCAGTATGACTCCTATGATGTTGCTTGTTTCTTGCCTTGGGCGACTATTCAATTAAAAGACGCACTACTTAATAATACTAATTGGTATCAAAAATTAGATATCTTTTTAAATTCTATTCCGAAAAACATAGTGCCCCTCGACGAAGAGTTTTGGAGTTTGTCAACAGCCCCTTTAATCTTTACTGAAGATAAAAAAATTATCTTTATTACGCATCAAGCTATAGAAGAGGGAATGAAATTCCAGATATTAAGAAATATTGGTGATTATGCTTTTTTTCGTAATGAAACGGATCTCATTCTGACTAATGTCATATTTTCCATTGACTATTGCACAATTATCTTCCAAAAGTTTTATCAAGAATCGGAAATGAGAAAAAAGATATTGTCGGCAACATTAGAATTCTTTAACCAAAAAATATGTCTTCAAGATTATGAAGATAAAATCGATCATCCGTTTCATTTTGATCAAATGATTTCCGCTAATCCGCTTGATCCAAAAACTCAAATTTTTTTAAATTCAAGCATGATACAGCCCTCTGATAATCAAAACAGGTTACTACAGCCGATCATGCGTCATAAACGTCAAGTCGAGTTTGAAGAAAAAAGCGTCGTCAACAACATCCCAAAATCAACTTCCGCTAAAAGATTGCCTAAAAGAGTCAATCAAACTGTTTTACCTCAAATGACTCAAAATTCTTATCCTACGTCAACATTTAATAAGAAAGAACGTATCTTAGCGATTGCGGATGATTATTTAGAAAAATATGACAACGCTAACTCGAAAAGAAAATCATATAACAAAAAAAACTATAATCAGCAGCAAAATAAAAAGCAAACAGCAAGTTCGTTTGCCTCTGTCCAGGAGAAGAAAAGCAAATCCACAACTAAAATTCACCCCTCCCATCATGCAAAAAAAAATAAACATTCCTATCAAAAAACCTTTTCAAACTCAAACAATACTGTTCAAAATAAACCAAAACCGTTTGTAAAATCTCATACAGAAAATTTATCTCAAACGCACTTTTTTTATAAATCGGAAGCCGCTAAACGAAATGAAAGCTTTTTTACAACAAACAAACAGCTTTATTATGTAGAAAGTTTTAGGCCTACCATAAAAGCGTCATCAAACCATCCCCTATTGATTGACACAAAGTATAAATCTGAATCAAGAAAATCAAATCAGTACACTCCTCACACGCTTTCTTCTCATAGAGAATCACCTAATGCTCATAGCACACTCATGCTTCTTGATTTTTTTATTCGAAAAACATTAAAAAATCCGATCAAGCCCATTTCTTTTGATAAAAAAGCATTTAAAAATAGTAAAAAGGTGGAAAGGCAAACAGATAGAATCAAATCTAAGACTTATGGGATCCCTCTACAAAAATTACATTAATAACTAGCTGTTTGGATGCAAGTAAAACTCTATAGGAGGATGCAAGTAAGCGCTACTCGAGGAAACCGTTTGATTTTTTAGCTGTCAAAGGTCACAAAAAGATAAATCCTGCTTATTTTTTTGCCCCCTACGTCTTATTAAGATGATAATCTGTAATTAAAGGCGCATGATCTGAAAATCGTTGATCTTTATAGATTTCAACTGATTTTATTTTATTTCTAAGTCCTGGTGTAATCATCTGGTAATCAATCCTCCATCCCACGTTATTATCCCAGGCACGACCACGATTTGACCACCATGTATATTGCTCCGCTTGTTGATTTACCTCACGGAATGCATCCACATAACCCACGGGCCCTAATACTTGATCCAACCATGCACGTTCTTCCGGTAAAAACCCTGAATTTTTTTGATTGCTACGCCAATTTTTCAAATCGATCGGCTTATGTGCAATATTCCAATCGCCACAAATAATAAAATTATGTTTTTGTTGACGTTGTTTTTTTAAAATCGGTAGGTAATTATTTAGAAACTGAAACTTAAGTTGTTGACGACCTTCACCACTACTGCCTGAGGGCATATATAGGGAGGCCACACTTAATTCAGGAAAATTAAGTTGAAGATAACGACCCTCCTTATCAGCACATTCCCAGCCAAGCCCCATAATAACTGATTCTGGCTTGATACGCGTATAAATTGCTACGCCACTATAACCTTTCTTTTCTGCATCAAAAAAATACGCTTGATAACCTTCTGGAAAAAACGAGGCATCTAATTGATATTTTTGTGCTTTCGTTTCTTGTAAACAAATCACATCCGCTTTTTGAAGTTTCACCCAATCAAAAAAACCTTTACGTGTCGCAGAACGGATACCATTTGCATTAAATGAAATAATACGCATAGTTAAAAAGACAATTTGAGCTGAGGATCGATTTTTAACAAAGCATCCCTAAATAGTTTTTGGATATGTTTTAAAGCCGTAGAGTTATCTGCTTCAAATCGTAAGGTCAGGTAGGGACCCGTATTCGATGCGCGTACGAGACCCCAACCATCCGTAAAATCGGCACGGACACCATCTATTTTACTCAGTTTTGCACCTGGAAAATTAATGTGTTCTTGAAAAGCTTGAATAAAGGTAAATTTTCTATCTTCAGCAATCGCTAATTTTAATTCTGGCGTATTTAGGCTATTCGGTAACTCTGCAAAAAGATCGCTTATATTTTTTTTACTTTTTGCAACAATCTCTAATAACCGAGCGGCTGTATATAAACCATCATCAAAACCAAACCAACGCTCTTTAAAAAAGATGTGGCCACTCATCTCCCCGGCCAATAATGCACCTGTTTCTTCCAGTTTAGCTTTCATAATGGAATGCCCTGTCTTCCACATTAAGGAACAACCTCCATACTTTTCGATAAACTTTGCCAAGTGCCCGGTTGATTTAATATCGTAAATAATGAGTGCCCCAGGATTCCGCGATAATACATCCATGGCATATAACATAAGTTGCCTATCAGGCCAAATAATTTCTCCTTGATGGGTCACCACACCCAGCCTATCACCATCCCCATCGAGTGCCAGACCCATATCCGCCTTATGCTGTCGCACACTCGTGATAAGATCCTTTAAATTCTCAGGCACACTTGGATCGGGATGGTGGTTAGGGAAGCGACCGTCCACCTCACAAAACAATTCGATTACTTCACAACCCAAACGACGCAATAACTCAGGAGCAACCCCCCCCCCGACTCCATTTCCGCAGTCCAGCACAATTCGTAAAGGTCGTGCTAAAGAAACATCCTCGGTAATCCGATTAAGATAAGCCTCTGTCACGGATATTTGCTGATAACTCCCTTTCCCCCATTTAAAGGCATTGTCTTGAATACGTTGATAAAGTTCAGCGATAGCCCCTTCAGATAAGCTTTTTCCTGCTAAAATAATTTTTAAACCATTGTAATTTGAAGGGTTATGGCTCGCTGTTAGCACAATTCCCGAACGACAATCGAGGTACCTTGTTGCAAAGTAAAGCACTGGGCTAGGTACTTGGCCAATATCAATCACATCGCAGCCACTTTCACGCAATCCCTGATGTAAGGCCTCTATTAAGCGAGGTCCTGATAAGCGTCCATCTCGTGCTGTAATAATGGTTTGTTCACCTTGCTCCTGGGCCGCACTGCCAATCGCTTTACCCAATGTAAAGATAAGCTCCGGTGTTATTGACTCACCTATAACGCCTCGGATGTCATAGGCACGAAAAATACTTTTTGGAACTTCGAGACAAGAAATGTGTTGCATATCACCCTCAAATTTCAGCTAAAATCAACACGATATCGTATTGAAAAAATTAATTGATGCATAAAGTTAAGCTCCGTCGGTGTATAACAACAAAAATAACGTCCTTCTATCAACCTGTTTTACCCAACTTACACACAACTTATGAAGTTCTTCCTCACTTCATATAGTAGTTGCATAGTATAGAAACCACATGATATTGTGTTATATCATTTCCATAGACATAATTCCTCACAACCATTTAAGGAGCATCCATGAGCGGACTTTCATCCGAACTAATGACTTCTTCTCTTTTGCTGAACAGCGCTGAGATTCTACTACCTAAAGCTGGAGTAGAACAAGAGAGTAAAGCCATCTGCACACTACAAGTAATAAAACGGAATGGAAAGCTTGTTGATTTCGATCCCAGTAAAATTAGGGTTGCTATTACTAAGGCTTTTCTTGCTGTAGAGGGCGGACAAGCGGCACTATCAAACCGTATTCATGAACGGGTATCACAGCTTGCACAGCAAGTGATAAACATCCTTCAACAACGCCATCCTAACGGCGGAACCTTGCCAATTGAAACCATACAAGATCAGGTTGAATTGGCTCTAATGCGTGTAGAAGCTCATCAAGTCGCACGTGCCTACGTACTGTATCGCGAAGAACGGCGAAAAATGCGTGCAGAAACAAAATCATCTTCTGAAATTCAATTACGTATAACCTTAGAGGATGGCAGTCAACGCCCACTGGATCTCATACAACTAAGCCTGCTGATCACGGAAACCTGTAAAAATCTAAACGAAGTAAAAAATGAACTCATACTACAAGAAACTTTACGTAATCTCTACGATGGAATGCCTATTGCTGAAATTGATAAAGCACTTATTATCAGTGCACGTTCTCTCGTTGAACAGGATCCTAACTACACTTACGCGACGGCACGCTTCTTATTACGCACTCTATATACAGAAGCGCTCAATTTTCTTGAATTACCGATAGCCACTCACATCAGTAATCATCCAGGCGTCTATCACCATGATTATTTTCAATACTACATTAAGCGTGGTATTCGTTTAGAATTATTGGATCCACAACTAGAAACCTTTAATTTAGAAAAATTAAGTAACGCTTTACTCCCCGAACGCGATCAACAATTTACTTATTTGAGCTTACAAACTTTATATGATCGCTATTTTTTACACGCCGATGATGTCCGTTTTGAATTGCCGCAAGCCTTCTTTATGCGAGTGGCTATGGGCCTTGCACAACAAGAAGTCAATAAAGAAGAACGCGCGATTGAGTTTTATCATTTACTTTCATCTTTTGACTATATGGCTTCCACACCCACGTTATTTAACTCTGGAACGCTGCGCCCACAACTTTCCAGTTGCTTCTTAACAACGGTATCGGATGATCTCGATCAAATTTACTGCGCCATAAAAGATAATGCCTTACTTTCAAAATTTGCCGGCGGTTTAGGCAATGATTGGACCTCTGTCCGGGCCATGGGCGCACGAATAAAAGGTACTAATGGTAAATCATTGGGTGTTGTACCTTTTTTAAATGTCGCTAATGCTTCCGCTGTCGCTGTTAATCAAGGGGGTAAACGTAAAGGAGCTGTTTGCGCGTACTTAGAAACATGGCATTTAGATATCGAGGAATTTTTAGAATTACGTAAAAATACGGGTGACGATCGACGTCGTACACATGATATGAATACGGCAAATTGGGTACCTGATTTATTTATGAAACGGCTCATGCAAGGAGAAAACTGGACTTTATTCTCACCCGATGAAACACCCGATTTACACGATGTATTTGGTTTAGCATTTGAAGAAAAATATCAAACCTATGAAGCCAAAGCCGCGCGCGGTGAAATCAAAAATTTTAAAACGATTCCCGCAACTCATCTATGGCGCAAAATGCTAAGTTTATTATTTGAAACGGGACACCCTTGGATCACGTTTAAAGATCCTTGTAATTTACGTTCACCTCAACAGCATGTCGGAACGATTCATAGTTCCAATTTATGTACTGAGATCACACTCAATACCTCTAACGATGAAATAGCGGTTTGCAACTTAGGAAGTATAAATCTTCCTCAACATCTCACAGAATCTGGCAAAATCGATCAAACAAAATTGCGTCGTACCATTCGCACAGCCATTCGCATGTTAGATAATGTCATTGATATTAATTATTACACTGTACCACAAGCACGTCGTTCTAACTTAAAACACCGTCCTATCGGTCTCGGTCTAATGGGTTTTCAAGATGCCTTATATCAACTACGCATACCTTATGCTTCAGACGACGCAATCGCTTTCGCTGACCATTCCATGGAGTTGATCAGTTATTATGCCATAGAAGCTTCCAGTGATTTGGCTAAAGAAAGAGGCCCCTATAAAAGCTTTAATGGATCCTTATGGAGCCAAGGAATTCTACCCTTGGATTCAATTACACTATTAAAAAAAACTCGTGGTCAATTCTTGGATCAAGATCAAACGGCTCATTTAGACTGGGAACCATTGCGAAAAAAAGTAATGCAAGAAGGTATGCGTAATTCAAATTGCATGGCCATTGCACCCACAGCCACTATCTCTAATATTTGTGGCGTTTCACAATCTATTGAACCAACCTATCAAAACCTTTTTGTAAAATCCAACATGTCGGGCGAATTTACCGTAATCAATCCCTATCTGGTCAAAGACTTGAAATTACTCGGATTATGGGATGCCGTTATGCTGAATGATTTAAAATATTATGATGGGAGCTTACAAAAGATTGAACGTGTTCCTGACAGCTTAAAACAGCTCTATGCCACTTCCTTTGAAATTCCTGCACATTGGCTCGTTGAAGCGGGATCGCGTCGACAAAAATGGATAGATCAAAGTCAATCGTTAAATCTTTATATGGCGCAAGCCTCTGGTAAAAAATTAGATGAACTTTATAAAAATATTTGGCTGAAAGGATTAAAAACGAGTTACTATTTACGGACTATGGGTGCTACACATACTGAAAAAGCCACGTTAGAAAAAAGTCACTTAAATTCAGTACAAATAGATACAAGTCCCGCTTGTTCGATACTCGACCCCGACTGTGAGTCATGTCAATAAATTAAATTTCATAAAGAATTACTACGCTTAGAGAGGATAAAATGATGAATATGAAAACTGCATCAACAACGGGTGGCTTTACCGGTTTAGAAACGCTTGAGATAGGCGCAGCACGCGTACAAGTTGATGACAAAAAAATCATCAACTGTCGCGCTGATCTCAATCAACTCGTCCCTTTTAAATATAAGTGGGCCTGGGAAAAATATTTAGCCGCCTGTGCTAATCATTGGATGCCTCAAGAAATAAACATGTCGGCAGACATCGCATTATGGCGTGACTCCAAGGGATTAAGCGAGGATGAACGTTTGATCGTCGAGCGTAGTTTAGGTTTCTTCTCAACAGCGGACTCTCTCGTTGCAAATAATCTTGTCTTAGCGGTCTATCGCCATATTACGAATCCAGAATGTCGACAATATTTACTTAGACAAGCCTTTGAAGAAGCGTTACATACTCATGCCTATCAATATGTTATCGAAAGTCTAGGTATGGATGAAGCACGTCTTTTTAATATGTATCGCGAATTACCTACTGTGGCCAAAAAAGCAGAATGGGCGCTTCCTTTTACACAAAGTTTAGCGGATCCTAATTTTCGTACCGGTACTCCCGAAAACGATCAACGCTTATTACGTGATTTAATCGCTTTTTATGTAGTGTTCGAAGGCATATTCTTTTATGTTGGTTTTTCACAGATTCTAAGTATGGGTCGACGCAATAAAATGACTGGAACCGCTGAACAATTTCAATATATTTTACGTGACGAATCGATGCATTTAAATTTTGGTATCGATGTGATTAACCAAATTAAATTAGAAAACCCTCATTTATGGACACCGGAATTTAAACATTACATCATTGAGCTCATAAAAGAAGGTGTCGATCTAGAATATCAATACGCTTTAGATACCATGCCACGTGGTATTCTTGGATTAAATGCAAACATGATGTGGGATTACTTACGCTTCATTGGGAATCGACGTCTCATGCAAATTGGTTTAGCTGAACAATATCCTGGCGTCAGCAACCCTTTACCCTGGATGAGTGAAATCATTGATTTAAAAAAGGAAAAAAACTTTTTTGAAACACGCGTAACCGAATATCAAACGGGTGGAAGTTTAAATTGGGATGATTAATACACAGTTCACAAAAATCCTCGCGCCTGAACGGGGATGCGGTAACTAATCCATAAATTAACTATGAAATAAATTAGGTGGGATGCTAAATTTTACATTGTTTTCCTGTCAGAGCAAATTTAGGTTGATTAACCCTACTAAAATAAATCCAAACACGTCAAAGCTAAAAATGTTTTGCTTTGGCTATATAACTTAAAAAATAATTAGCCGCAGTTAAAGCACTAATCCAAAACGGAATAGGCCAATCTGTGATAAATGATAAAATAATCCCTAACCATACGATTAAAACACCCAACACGACGGTTAAACACAAACCACTGACAATCCGCTGAGTCCAATTTAAAGCAGCTGCAGCAGGCCCTATCAATAAAGTAAACACTAAGAGCACACCCACCACTTGACTGACTTCAGTTACTGCAACCGCCACAATAATCATAAATAAAATAGAAATTAGTGGTAACGAAACCCCTTTTGCTTCGGCTAACTCCGGTTCTAAGCTAGCAAATAATAATGGTCTTGCAATGATACTTAAGCCTAGTAAGCTGAAAACAGAATAGATTAACATTATCCTTATTAAATGCGCTGAAACACCTAAAAGATTTCCAAAGAGTATTGTCATTGCTTGCGCAGCATAACGGGTGTAAAGATGTAAAAATAAAACCCCTAATCCTAAGGCCAATGCCAAAACAATACCAATAGCAATATCACTTTTACTTACTCGATGACCCAAGCTACCCATTCCGATTCCTGCAAATAACGTCAAAAGTAATTGTCCAGTAACCGGTGCTAAGCCAACTAAACCCGCACCCGTAGCACCTGCAAAACCAATATGTCCAAGTGCATGACCGGCAAACGCCAATCGTCGAATAATCATAAAATATCCGACAAAACCTGCCAATATGGCCGCAATCGTACCCGCAATCAAGGCATTGCGTAGAAAATAATATTCAAACAGAGAAATGATCGAGATCGGGTCGACAATGGTTGACATGATGATGGAATCCTAATTCTTTATTGATTACAAAAAGTTGCTGTTCATGTTGAATAACCTGTATATCCATACCGTAGAGTTCACTCAATTTTTTACTATTGATAATGTCATTAACTAAACCCATCGCGGCTTTACCTTTTGCTAAATAGAGTACTCTATCGACGTTGCTTATTAATGGATTAATATCATGTGAAGTAAACAATATGGTAATACCATATTGCAAACGGATAGTATCAATTAAGCTCACCAACGTCGCTTGAAAATAAGGATCTAAATTCATCAGCGGTTCATCGAGCAATAAGATCTTCGGTTTATTCAACAATGCTTGCGCCAATAATAAGCGTTGGCGTTCACCTCCGGATAAAAGATTGTAAGGTTGGTTGATTATTTTTTCCGCATTGACCATTTGAATAACACGTTGTAATTCTTTAGTTTGTTTTGCACTTAAAAAAGGTAAGCCCCATTGGTAACCATTTATATTGGCACCTAACCAAGCATAAGCACTCAAGCTATTGCTAACATTTTGTCGCGTTTGCGGCATATAACCAATAAACTTAGCTCCTTTATGTACCGCTCGTCCAAATACTGAAATAGCGCCTTGGGCTGCCGGAATTAAGCCTAAAATAGAACGTAACAAGCTACTTTTCCCAGCGCCATTCGCGCCTAAAATGGCAATAAACTCTCCTGGTTTGATACGTGCTGTAAAGTTTTGAAAAATATAACGGTGCCCAAAGGCAAGACTAAGCTCCTTAAATTCAATGGCGTTCATCTAAAGCTTGCTCCACTTGTTTTAACTGACCTTGCATCCACTGATAATAAGTAGTCCGCATAGGCTGAGTTTCTGTAACACCTAAGATAGGAATTCCAAATAATCTGGCCTGTTGTAATAAATGCAAGACTAAAGGGCTGCTCACCTGTAGATTATAAAATACAAGTTTAACTTGGTGTTGTTGTAAATCATGTTCAAAGTCTTGTACCTGTTTAGGACTTGGATCTACACTATTCATCATGCTATATTGAAAAGGGGTACCTTTCATACGAAAATCTAAAGCCCGTGCCATATATCCAAACACGGGCTCTGTCGCAATCACTGAAATACCTTTATGCTGAGCTTTAATTCGTTCTATAAGTTGTCGTAAATTTTGCTGCTGTGCAATAAACCGTTGATAATTCGCTTGATATTCCTTGCGGTGTTTAGCATCAGTTTTGATTAGAAAATTGCTTAACACCTTAGCTAAGATAGGCATGGTATCCGGATCATACCAAATATGGGGATTATCACCTTCCTTTTTATGTATTAAATCGGCGACACAAATAAGCGTTCTTGTTGTATTCGAACCCACACTCAACAAGTTTTGTATCCAAGCATCATAACCCAAACCATTATAGATAATCAGGTTTCCTCGTTCTAAAACCTTAGCGACACGGGGTGTTAAATTAAATAAATGTGGATCTTGGTCGGGTTGATTAAGAATACTGGTCACTTGGACATAATGACCACCGATTTGCTCTGCAACTGAGCCATAAAAATTCTCAGCAGCGATAATCTGAATAGGTTTTGCTATACTAGATGTTACAAAACCGATTGCCACTAAAGAGACTAAGACTTGAAAAAATTTCAACATGAAAAACCCTTTTATTGAACGAAAGATCCTCGCATGGATAGAGAGTCAGCTCCTCTTATTCATTCGAATTTGCATTCGATCACAATGGTGTCACAAAAGCTTGTACTAAGCCGTTATACTATACTCAACAATTGGATTTTTGACAGTTGCCTTACGGCAACGCGGCCAAAAATTCAAGTACGAAGAGTACACTATACCAAACCTGTCAAGATAGATTATGAGGTATTATGGGCAAAATTATCGCTATCGTAAATCAAAAAGGGGGGGTCGGAAAAACCACCACTTGTATTAATCTGGCGGCATCGATGGCCTTGTTAGAACAAAAAACATTGTTAATTGACCTCGACCCTCAAGCTAATGCAACAACTGGCAGTCTTTTACAAAAAGATCTCCATCCTCATATCGCGCAAGTACTTTTAAATGAAGTACCTATAGCGCAGAGCCTCATTGTAACTCCAGCCAATTACACATTGGTCCCCGGCTCGGGAGATCTAACTCAGACTGAAGTTCAATTATTAAAAATTGAACAGCGTGAATATACACTCAAAAAAAAGCTAAGCGAGTTATCAGATACTTATGATTATATTCTGCTCGATTGTCCTCCCTCTTTAAATATATTGACTGTGAATGCATTAGTAGCAGCTCAATTCGTCATCATTCCTGTGCAATGTGAATATTTTGCCTTAGAAGGCTTAAGTAATCTAATGAACACACTACAAAGTTTACGTGCTACAGCTAATCCACATTTACAAATACATGGCATACTTCGTACGTTATTTGATAGCCGAAATAGTCTAGCCAAACAGGTTTCAGAAGAACTACTCACTCATTTTAAAGATAAGCTATACAATACAGTGATACCGCGGAATATTCGACTCGCTGAAGCACCGAGTCACGGACAACCTGCTTTATTGTATGACCCCCAATCCAATGGGAGTCAAGCCTATTTAAATTTAGCAAAAGAAATCTTAACACGGGATGACTGCCCTATCCCATCGGTAGGATCACCCAGTGATATACCTTCGAATATCTTTTTAAAGAAGCGTTCGAATTATGAAAAATCCTCATCTGTTGAACAGGCGTTATCATGAAAAAATCGCGTTTAGGTCGAAATCTTGACATGCTACTCAGTGGCCAACCCTTTGAGGACTTAGTACAAACAACGCATCCTCATAAAGAAGAATTACGTCATTTACCCATTGAATACCTACAAGCCGGTCGTTACCAACCTAGAAAAGAATTTGCAAAAGAAGCTTTAGAAGATTTAGCGAACTCTATTCGCACGCAAGGTATCATTAATCCTATCGTTATACGTCTCATTACAGAAAATCAATATGAAATCATTGCCGGCGAACGTCGCTGGCGTGCAGCTCAGTTAGCTAATCTTAATGAAGTGCCGGTATTAATTAAAGATATATCCGACGAAACAGCACTCGCTCTCTCTTTAATCGAAAATATTCAACGCCAAAACTTGAACCCATTGGAAGAAGCAGAAGGGATACAACGGCTTATTAATGAATTTAAATTAACACATCAAGAAATTGGCACAACATTAGGTCGATCACGTGTCACCATTACCAATTTGCTACGTTTATTAAGTTTGGTACCGCAAGTAAAACTTTTTCTACAACAAGGTCAACTCGAAATGGGCCATGCCAGGGCTTTATTAAGTCTACCCAATCATCTACAAACGCAAGCGGCTGAAAAAATTATAAAAAATAAACTATCTGTTCGTGAAACAGAACGTTTAGTAAAAAATGGCTGGACTCATCATCCTAAAATAGATCCCCTCGAAATAGATGCTGATGTAAAACAACTTGAATGTAAACTCTCTGAAACATTAGGTGCCAAAATCCATTTTAAGCAAAAGGGAAAAGGAAAAGGTCAACTCATCATTCATTATAACAGCTTAGAAGAACTCGATGGCATTCTGTCGCATATAAATTAACTTTTTTCGGCCACCCTGTGACGGGGATCGGCTCATATCTGTTTTCTTGGTTTACTCTGGATAAGATTTAGAGTCTTTCTAAGTTTACTGCTTCATTTTATTTATGAAATCCTTATTTGGTATAATAAAGGCCCTTTTCAAGCTATAGTAATTTATGAGTCACAAGTTATAATTAGACATTGAAAACTTACAAGTGGCATATCAATGGAAAATAAAACCGTTCTTCACGGACAACATAAAAAAAATGGAGCGATACTCGTTAATTTTGCAGGTTGGCAGATGCCTCTGCATTATGGATCACAGATACAAGAGCATCATGTCGTCAGACAAGACAGTGGTTTATTTGACGTCTCACACATGTTAGTCGTCGATATTTTTGGAAAAAATGCCGTCGATTATCTCAGTTTTTTATTGGCGAATAATCCTCAACGACTCAATCCAGGAAAAGCCCTTTATACCTGCATGTTAAATGATGACGGCGGCATTTTAGATGATTTAATCGTTTATCAACTTTCCAAACAACTTTATCGAATCGTCATCAATGCCGGAAACCGACAATCTGATCTCGACTGGATGAAAAAACAAGCTCAAAATTTTTCAACAATTACCATCCTAGAACGTACTGATCTTGCCATCATTGCCATCCAAGGTCCTCATGCCCTAATAAAAGCAGGCAAAGCCTTCAATGAGGATCAACAATCGCTGATTAAAGATTTAAAACCCTTTCATTGCATCGAACAAGATAATTGCTTTATCGCTAGAACGGGTTACACTGGCGAAGACGGGCTAGAAATTATCCTACCTAATCAAGAAGCTGAAATATTTTGGCAACGCTTAATTAAATGTGGTAGCAAACCTTGTGGATTGGGTGCTCGAGATACCTTACGTCTAGAAGCTGGATTAAATTTACATGGCTCGGATATGGATGCCACTACGACTCCTTTAGAGTCTAATCTGGCGTGGACGATTGCTTGGGATCCTATCGATCGAGATTTTATCGGTCGTCAAGCACTCATTAAATTGAAAAAAAATCCAACGCGCAAACTCGTCGGTTTAGTACTGGAAGAGAAAGGTCGTATTTTGCGTAACCATCAAAAAGTTATTACTCCTAAAGGCGAAGGAGAAATAACTAGCGGAAGCTATTCCCCCTCTTTAGGCTGTTCAATTGCTTTTGCTAGGATTCCTTACAGACACGATGAGAACTCCTGTCATGTAATCATGGGCAGCAAACATTACCAAGTACGTATCATTAAACCTCCTTTTATCCGAAAAGGAAAAAAAGCTTTTAATTAAAAACTGGATTTATTAAAGAGTAATTATCATGAAAAATATAGCTGAATTATTTAAATATACACCGACTCATGAGTGGGTTCGGCTTGAAGAAAATAATATTGTGTGTGTTGGAATTACTCCCTATGCCCAAAAATTATTAGGCGATATTGTTTACGTTGAATTACCTGCCGTCAAAAAAATCTTACAACGAGGTGAAGAAGCTTGTGTTTTAGAATCTGTTAAAGCGGCTGCGGATGTTTATGCACCTCTTTCAGGCATAGTCACTGAAATCAATTCTTCACTTAACAATGCACCGGAACTTATCAACACGGCTTCATACGAAAAAGGATGGTTATTTCGCCTTCAGTTTTCTGATGCCAATGAATTAGAAAAATTATTAGATTTTGCAACGTACGAGCAACAAATTTTGGTTGAGGTCTGATATGCCCTTTATTCCCCACACTGAGATTGAAGTACAAGAGATGTTGGCTACATTGGATGTACATACGATTGACGATCTATTTAATGAAATTCCTTCTCATTTAAAAACAGCGGAATTAAGCGCTATTCCTTCAGGTTTAACTGAAATGGAAATAAAACGGATAATAGAAACATGCAGTGAAAAAAATAAAAAAGGGCTTTGTTTTATTGGTGCAGGGGCTTATGAGCATCATATACCCGCTGCCGTTTGGGATATAACGAGCCGCGGTGAGTTTATGACGGGCTATACGCCTTATCAGGCAGAAGCCAGCCAAGGAACCTTACAATTGATCTATGAATATCAAACTATGATGGCTAGCTTGACGGGTATGGATTATTCGAATGCTTCACTTTATGACGGTGCCTCCGCTTTAGCTGAAGCAGTTTTGATGGCGGTTAGAGCCAACAAAAAAACCTCATCAGCAAAAATTTTAATCCCGCGCAGCTTACACCCTCATTATCGACAAACCTTACAAACGATTCTTATTCAACAAGCCATCGAACTCATAGAACTTCCTTTTTGCCCAGAACAAGGTAAAACCTTGTTATCAACACTCGAAATCTGGAATCGACAAGACATTTGCGCTTTGGTGATACCACAACCTAACTTTTTTGGTTCGTTAGAGGAAGTGGATCTGCTCACTGAATGGGCGCATGCGCAACAGGCTTTTGTCATTGCTGTCGCTAATCCCATTAGCTTAGCTTTGCTCAAAGAACCTGGAAGTTGGGGCAATCGAGGAGCTGATATTGTTTGTGGTGAAGGACAGCCATTAGGCGTACCACTGGCAGGTGGCGGACCTTATTTTGGTTTTATGTGTTGTAAGAAGGAATGGCTAAGACAAATGCCAGGCCGAATTGTCGGGCGCACCACTGATAAAAACGGAAAAGTCGGATTTACATTAACACTACAAGCTCGTGAACAACATATCCGCCGCGCCAAAGCCACCTCAAATATTTGCACTAACCAAGGTTTATTAGTGACTGCAGCGACTATTTATATGAGTCTTTTAGGGCCTACAGGCTTAAGGCAAGTCGCTTCAACCTCTCATCAGCACGCGCAGCAACTTGCTGATCTTTTAACTCAAATACCTCAAGTAAAGCTCATTTTCAATAATGTTTATTTTCATGAGTTCGTGATTCGTTTGCCTAAATCTGTTGCAAATATACTATCTAATTTATCCAAGGTAGGCATACAAGGAGGATATGATCTATCGGCATACTATCCTGAATTAGGTAATGCTTTATTAATTTGTGCAACTGAAACCAAAACACTAGCCGATTTAAATTATTATCAACAAGAATTATCAAAATCACTTTCTACTACTCTATTGTAACAATTTTTTATGTCTATTTTAGCACAGAGTCAAACGGGTCGTACTGCAAAAGCGCAAATACCACCCTCTTTACATCAAAATAAATATTTCTCTATACCCGAAAATTGCTTGCGGAAAAAAAAAGTTTTTTTACCTGAAGTTTCTGAATTGCAAGTGGTACGACATTTCACCCGCGAGTCTCAAAAGAACTTCTCTATCGATACAAACTTCTATCCGCTCGGATCTTGTACGATGAAATACAACCCACGAGGAATACATCATTTAGCGTCATTGTCTCACTTTCTTAATCAACATCCTTTAGTGCTTGAAGAATCTTCTCAAGGCACCTTACATTGTCTCTATGAATTTCAAGAAATTTTAAAAACCATCACCGGTATGTGTGGCGTTTCATTGACACCTATGGCCGGTGCACAAGGGGAATTTGCGGGTGTTGCCATGATTAAAGCTTATCACACCATACGAAATGATCCTGCCCGCACTGAATTTCTAATTCCTGCTGCCGCACATGGTACCAATCCTGCTTCTGCGGTAATGTGTGGCTATAAAGTACGGGAAATCCCAACAAACATTGAAGGCGACATCAATTTAGAAGCACTTCAAACTGCAGTAGGTCACCATACTGCAGGAATTATGTTAACCAATCCTTCGACTCTAGGCGTATTTGAAAGGCAAATTGAACAGATTGCCCACATTATTCATCAAGCAGGTGGTTTACTTTACTATGACGGCGCTAATCTCAATGCCATTTTAGGTAAAGTACGACCCGGAGATATGGGCTTTGACGTGATGCATCTAAATTTACATAAAACTTTTGCTACGCCGCACGGTGGGGGGGGGCCTGGCGCAGGCCCTGTCGCAGTTAGAGAACATCTACTGCCCTTTTTACCGATACCCATTGTTGCTTATGAAAACAATCAATACCGATGGCTTAATTTAAAAGATAGACCTCACAGTATAGGTCGCTTATCCACTTTTATGGGGAATACAGGGATATTACTACGTGCTTATATTTATGCCCGTTTACTAGGTCGAGAGGGACTAAAACGTGTGTCAAAATTTGCCACACTGAATGCTAATTACTTGCTTAAGCGATTACAACAAATTGGATACATTCCCGCTTTCCCACAACGACGTGCCAGCCATGAATTCATATTGACATTAAAAGCTTTATCTAAGCAATTTAATGTCACCGCCATGGATGTAGGGAAACGCTTACTTGATTTCGGATTTCATGCTCCCACAACTTATTTTCCTTTGCTCGTGCCTGAATGTTTGCTGATCGAACCTACAGAAACTGAAGCAAAACAAGAACTTGATAAATTTGTAATGGCTATGGAAAAAATCCTTATTGAGGCAAAGAAAAATCCCACTGTTTTAAACAATGCGCCCCATCATTTAACTCATCAACGCTTAGATGATGTGAAAGCTGTAAAAGAATTGGATCTCACTGGGAAAATTAATTAACTTGTAGTTAAGCAATAACAAGCTCATCTGCTGGAATAAATCGAGTCGCCATAGCAATAGCTTTAGCATTTAAACCAACATTGTGGACACGTAAATAATCCACATGCTTGGCTGCCAATTGATAGGAAATCATAGCCGTTTCAAAATCTCGATCTGGAAAAGACTTTTCTGTTATTAAGTTTAAAAATGATTTTCGCGAATGACCCACTAATAGAGGACAATTTAAAGAACGAAATTTTTCGATATTTTTTAGTAAAAAAAGAGAGTGTTGAGCTGTTTTTCCAAAGCCTATACCAATATCGAAAATCAATTGATGGGCATCGACACCTGTATTAAGGAGCTGATCGAAGCGCTGCTCAGCCCAATTCAATATTTGCTCACAAATATCTGGATATGGCGCTAAAACCACATTTTTCTGCGCAGGAACTCCCAGATTGTGCATTACCACACATTTCACTGAACTGCCTGCAGCTAATGCACGCATACTCGGATCGCAAAACCCACTCACATCATTGATCCAGTCAATACCTAACAGCAGAGCGCTTTCTGCTACAGTATAATGACGAGTATCGATACTTAGCTTTGGTTTAAGTACCCATTGCTTGCTATGTTCTTTTAAACCTAACAAAACCGGTTTTAATAGTGCCCATTCTGCTTCAGGCTGTACGGGAACCGCACCTGGGCGAGTCGATTCAGCCCCTATATCAAGTACTTCAGCTCCTTCTCGTACTAATTTTTCTGCTTGTGCCAATGCATTAGGCAGGCTTATAAACTTACCGCCATCTGAAAAAGAATCAGGAGTTATATTTAAAATTCCCACTAAGGCGCTTCCTTCTAAACGATGGTGAAGCTGTTTGGTTCCACATGGCGCTTGATCGCCTGTATAACGTGAGCCCCAACGGCGTAATAAGCCGGTGAAATCTGTCGTTGGGTGTTGCCAATCTGGCCATAAATCCAACAACGGCCATAATGCAAAAGGTCGAGCTAATAATTCCACATGCGGTATTTTGAGACCTACTTGGTCAATCACACAACTATCCCAGGCTAAAATATCAATATCAATAATGCGAGGTGCCCAGCGCTGTGTTTCTTCTCTGCCCATTTCTCGCTCAATCTGCTTAATGAGCTTAAGCACTTCAAGTGGAGATAAATCTGTTTCACAAGCAACCGCTAAGTTTAAATAAGGTTTATTCCAAGCGACAGGAGCATAAGCAGGTAAGAGCGCTGATGAAGTATAAAGAGGAGAAATTTGACCAGGTGCAATCGTCCCTGATTTTTGTAATAATTGCAGACCTAAGCGTATGTTATTTAAACTATCGCCTAAGTTTGTACCTAAACTAAGTATTAGCATATCTTTTGCCTTAAAGGGCTTGCCTTTTCTACGTTAAAGGTTTATAGGTTTATCTTATTAGGTATAATAAAATTATTACTTTCCCAAGAGGTCAAGAACAGCTATGGATTTCGAACAACAACAATCCCGTTTACGAGAGCTTATTGCACACGGTAAAAAACAAGGATTTGTTACTTACGCTGAAATAAATGACCATTTACTAGAAGATATTATATCTGAAGCCGAGCAAGAGCAACTGCAGCTTGATGAGATTATCTTGATGCTCAATGAGATCGGCATACCTGTTTATGAAGTTCCTCCTGATTTGGAAACTTTACTTTCTTCGAGTATCGTCAATAACTCATCAGAAGAAGAAAATAACTCAGAAAACACCCACATTCTAGGTAATATCACCACCGAATTGGGCCGAACAACCGATCCAGTACGTATGTATATGCGTGAAATGGGTACTGTTGAATTACTCACACGCGAAGGTGAAATTAAGCTAGCCAAACGTATTGAAGAAGGTTTGCAAGCCATATTAACTGCGCTTACTCAATATCCAGAAAATATTTTTGATATACTGAATGATTATACACGTTATGAACAGCAAGAAATCCGATTAAATGACATTATTAGTGGATTTTTAGATCTTGAAGAGCTATCTATCCCTCTCGAGTTACCCTCTGGAAAAAATACTTCGGATGTTGAAGCAGATGATCAAGAGTTTGAGCGTACTAAAAATATTGATGACAAAGATACCGATGATGAGAGCGATGAGACTAAAACTAAAATTGGCGCAACTGATGATGAAGGATTTAATGAATTAGATGGTGGGCCCGATCCAGAATTGGCGCATACTCGTTTTGCTGAGCTAAAAACACGCTATGAAGCCTATATTACGACACAAAAAAAATACGGTCGTCACGATAAAAAAGCCTTAAAGCAAGCGGCCTTATTAGCCGATGTGTTTACTAAATTTAAATTAATTCCGCGTCAACTCGACAGACTGTCGCGTAAAATGCGTCTTCTGCTCGAAAAAACTCGCATCCAAGAACGAATCATTATGCGTTTATGTATCAATGAAGCGAAAATGCCTCGCCAACTTTTTATTAGTACTTTCCCCAAAAATGAAACCAATGAAAATTTTCTCAAAAAGCATATCAATGCCAAAAAAGACTATTCACAGGCTTTAAAAGCTTTACACATTCCTATCACGACTGCACAAAATAAGCTGCGTGAATTGGAAAAAGACATCGGTATGACAATAACTGAGATCAAAGAAATCAACCGCCAAATGTCGGCAGGAGAAGCGAAAGCGCGACGTGCAAAAAAAGAAATGGTTGAAGCCAATCTACGACTTGTTATTTCTATTGCAAAAAAATATACCAACCGTGGCTTGCAGTTTCTTGATTTAATTCAAGAAGGGAACATCGGTTTGATGAAGGCTGTCGATAAATTTGAATATCGCCGTGGCTATAAATTTTCAACCTATGCCACTTGGTGGATACGACAAGCTATCACTCGTTCCATTGCCGATCAAGCACGAACTATCCGTATTCCCGTACATATGATCGAAACTATTAATAAATTGAACCGTATTTCGCGTCAAATATTACAAGCAACCGGTAAAGAACCCTCACCTGAAGATCTGAGTAAAAAAATGGGCTTGCCCGAAGATAAAATCCGTAAGATTCTTAAAATTGCAAAAGAGCCTATTTCTATGGAAACGCCGATTGGCGATGAAGATGGTGATTCTCATTTAGGTGACTTCATTGAAGATGCAGCCGCTTTGTCACCCATCGACGCAGCGACTATAGAGGGTTTACGCGAAACAGCACAGCGTGTACTCGCATCACTTACGCCGCGTGAAGCTAAAGTGTTACGTATGCGCTTTGGTATCGATATGAATACGGATCATACTTTAGAGGAAGTCGGTAAACAATTTGATGTCACACGTGAACGTATACGACAAATAGAGGCTAAAGCATTACGTAAACTACGCCATCCAACACGTTCAGAACCCTTACGTAGCTTCTTAGATCAAGAGTAGTTTGTTGAAAATTCAAAAAAACGTAAAAAGAGAAGCTAAAAACCAACTTTTTTTCTATTCCCAAACTAACCTTAACAATTAAATAAAAAATCAATAAAGACAAAAACTATGAAATTATTGATTTTTCATAGTTTTGGTTTCAGGGAGATGATATTTTCGCTTCTTGCGTTGACTGTTTAGACTTTTTATCAAAAATATTAACCGGTGATAGCTTTTTTAAAAAAAAGCTAAATAATGATGGCTTTTTTTCCTCAGAAGAAGAGGTACTTTCTAACATCGCTTCTTCTTCCTGGATAGGTTGGATTTCAAGTTTTGTAAATTCAGCCGACAAAGATCCTGGGTTATTTTTAACTTTCTTTTTTTTTCGTAGTGGAACTTTATCTTTAACACCTGAAGACATTGCTCCTTGTATCTTGTGTTGGGCTGTACCTAATGCTTCATCTTGATCAGAGCGGTTGCTAATAGAAATTAATTTATTATCTGCACTTAAATAACAGTATTCAGAAGCTGATCCTGTATCTAATATATTGGGATTCAGAACATTAACATCATTTGATTGAGTTAAATTAAGCTCTGCATAGTTAATTTCTTCAGCAGAAGTTTTTCCTACAGTTGATTCTTTGATTTGCCTACTCGTTTCCTTTTTTCTGTTTTTTTTAAGAGTTACAGTTTGCCCTTCCAGATTCGGATAAAAAGGCTCTGTATCTGATACACCTAAAGGGTGAAAATTAGCATACTCAGGCTCTGTTAAATTCAAAGATTGAAAATTAGCATACTCAGGCTCTGTTAAATTCAAAGATTGAAAATTAGCATACTCAGGCTCTATTAAATTCAAAGATTGAAAATTAGCATACTCAGGCTCTGTTAAATTTAAAGATTGAAAATTAGCATACTCAGGTCGAGAATTGTAAGGATCTATAATAGCTTCTTGAGCTAAAGAGCGTGGCGCCTCGCCTCTTCCTACCACATTAACATATTCAGCTTGATCAGTTTGTAGGCTCTTTTTCTTACGCCTCGGTTTAGCTGAAGGAATAGAGATTGATTTAGATGCCTCTTTGTTTTCTTGTTACAAGAAAACAGGGCTAGCCTCAAGTGGTGCGTACTGCGTCGCTGTGTTTTCAAATAACTTAACTTTGTCGGCGATACTCCTTTTCATTGCACTTTTCTCCGTGAATTTTATATTATCCTTATGACGTGGAATATTTTTATTTAATTTATGCTATTTTATTATACATTATTTTAAATTTTAACGCGAACGTAATTAGATTAATGGCAATAGGGCCCATTCAAATTATTGATCTCAAACTTTTTAGATTTTAATATTTTCATTAGTACATCAAACTTTATAAATAAATTCTATTATGCAATAAAAAATAAAACAGTAAAATCAAACTTTCCCTACCTTTTTTTATTTTTTCTCCAAAATAAGACGATTGTCGAAGATCGACAAAATTTATTAGGACATAAAAGAGGAAGGAATACTACTCATTACTGCAAGCGGAATATAATAATTTAATCCGCTCAGCTAATAAGGCAGGTAATATTGGGAGGTCAGAGATCAATGGGTTATTTTAAATCGCAAAGAAAAAACTCTAGCTCCCGCAAAAATCCCGCAAGAGGATTTTTGGGATCATTTAAAAGTAGTATAAGTCTTTGATAGAACTGGTGGGCCCACTAGGACTTGAACCTAGGACCAACGGATTATGAGTCCGCTGCTCTAACCAACTGAGCTATGGGCCCTTCATTAGGAAGGAGCCGAATTGTAGCTAATTTAAATTTGATTAGCAATTTAGTATTCTTATCCAGCAGAGAATTGTTACAAATTCCCTACATCATTATCAAATTGCTTTAGCAGGAGACTAGCTGGATGCAGGATAAACTGTTAGAATGCGGGGCCTTTCAGAGGGGTATGCGCCCGTAGCTCAGCTGGATAGAGTACCAGGCTTCGAACCTGGGTGTCGGGGGTTCGAGTCCCTCCGGGCGCGCCAGAAAAATCAAACACTTACATCATTTCGAGCTAATACAACTCATTCCATAGGCGCTTCTTGATGCGCTGGAATTGGCTTTTCAGTTAATGGGGTTTCTGCACCATGAGAAAGTTTCTGACCCATCGCTTCAATTAACATCTTTAGCATCGCCTCCTTAAAAAACCCTCTTATTGATTAGGGCCGAAGCAATCCTCGAGCGTCTACACGGGTTTCATCGTAGGCGCTCGAGGAATCATCCGAACTCGCTTCTGAATAAAACGTGCGAGCACCCATTTGCTTTATTAAGGCGTTCATCTGTGCTTCCATGACACTCATCTGTGCTTTCATCTGCATTTGACTTTTTTTTATT
>Ga0222713_10000466_pt1 | contig 45877 bp, 57 predicted proteins | sample C33_649DmetaG_FD_165061 | JGI IMG/M metagenome (GOLD analysis project Ga0222713, IMG submission 165061) | Estuarine water microbial communities from San Francisco Bay, California, United States - C33_649D | ecosystem: Environmental > Aquatic > Marine > Unclassified | place: USA: California... | reverse complement strand
AGACATGATCAAGTATATTCTAAAACTCAATAAAGGAAAGGACTACGTGTACGATAGTAATTCTCCAGACCGTGGTTATTTTGCCACCAACTTTGTTAAGAAATGGAATGGCTACATGGTAAATGGTAAAGGTCCTTGTGGTGTCTATAAGAATGACAACGGTAAGTATTCGGGTATTTATTATAAAAAGAAATAACATGCAAACAATTATCGACATCCTTATGTGGATCTTCTTTTCTGCTACAGTATTGGTTCTATTGCTAATCATAGGAGACGGCATCGCAACTAAGTTCCCAAAGTCTAGATTCAATAAATGGTGGAGAGACCACATAGTCAGTCAAAACCCTTACGATTCACATTAAAAAATAATTACATGTTTCTATATTTAAACATTCTAACCCTTTCTCAGTCTTTAACCAAAGAACAATTCACAGAAGCTCTATATTGTTTTGAACAAATAAATGATGCAGGCCTAATGGTAGAATTCGTTGATCTAGTAGTTGAGCTTATGGAACAGGGTACAAGCCTAGATTCAGCAATTCACCATGCCAATTACGATCTACTTATAGATTCGGAAACCGGGAAATACAAAAAAGAAATAGAAGCGTTCATGCCAAGTTCCGGGAAAAATTGAACTCCCTAGAAAGAGTAAATATATGTTTATAATAATTGTGCTAGCTAAAATATTATTATCCTTTTGTATCGGTTACAATATAGGATACTATGGAATTAAAAGCTTACAAAAGTAAATTCACATAAATACAAAAATATGAAAAAAGAAAAATTCGACGTAAACCCGTTAACTCTTATTCCAGGAGGTTCTTTCATTACCATTGAATTTTCAGATGGATCCTTTACAAGAGGAGTAAATGTTAAATCTGCAAAGAAGTATTTGGAAACTGTAATTACAGAATCTTTACTAAAAGGGATTGAAGTTACTAGAGCCTATTTTACTGGTGGTGACAAGGCTATTATATATGAGAGTGGTCAATTCTTCTCAACAAACAATAAGTAAACGTATGAAAAGAATAACCCTAGAAGAGGCTCAGTATTACATTGAGTTAACAGGTGAAGATCCTTATAAAATGAGGAAAGCAGTTGCCTACATGTTGACTCCCTGTACTGAAGAGGGTTGGGAAGGCTGGGAAAATATTACCTACTACGGAGAGGGCATACTAGATCCTACTCAAAGTATAAAGAAGCCTGAGTGGGTCTACGTTTTGGTTAACAAGTCTATGCCCGGGATCTGTAAGATCGGTATGACTACGACTAGTGTAAACCAAAGGATAAAGGAGATCAACTCTGCAACAGGCGTGATAACGCCGTGGTTCTCTGTCTTCAAGTACAAGTGTATTAATAGCCGAGTCCTTGAAAGGGCGGTTCATGAACATCTAGAGAGGCTTGGTTATAGAGTAAACCCTAAACGTGAAGGCTTTGAGATAAGTTCTAAGGATGCCATTAATGTTATCAAAGAGATGGGTGAGCGGTTAACAGTGACTCCAAAGGATTTTGATAGTCGTTAATAGATTATATTATATATTTGTAAATACTATATTTTTAGGCCCCTATGCGGAAACAAAACATTTATTATGTCATATCTAATTGTTATTCTCTTATCTTTATTCGTCTGTTTTCTTGTAGTCAAACTATTTAGATTTGTTCTAAGTTTTTGTCTAATACTACTTTCACTATTAGCAATAGGTCTTATCACTATTCCTTGGAACATGGAACTAGGAATACAAATAGCAACTATATGTTTTTCTTTGCTACTTGTAACTATCTTAGTGACTATGTTTGCCGGTGTAGTATCGGTTTTAATTGTAAGCCCTTTGATTTTCCTGTGGATTAGTATTAAAAGTATATTTATCAAGTAATTCAATATTTATTATCAGTAATATTTAACAACATGAAAGATTTTAATATCGCAAAGTATTTACGAGAGAATTATCTCGGTTCTCATGGTCTTCTTGGTAAGTACGTAGACCTCCACGCTTTAAAAGAAGAAGAGGTTGGAAACAATAAGCCTGTAGATGAAGTACCTTATGTAGGTGCAGATACTAAATTAGACGGGTTTGGTGACGAGTTTGACCAAGTTCAACCTGTATCAGAAAATGAAAATGATATTGTAACTATCGAACTTGATATGGCTTGGGATAACATGGATCCAGAAGAAGATGCAGCTGCACAAGCCGCATTTGATCAATACGGTATAGAAGTACAAGAAATAAATGGCAATCCTGGAACATTCGAAGTTACTGGTAGAAAAGAAGACATTCTTGCCTATCTTACAAGCAAGTTCTACGATATGGAAGAAGAAGATATTGCTTACTACTATCCTGAACTTCTTGATAGTGAACTAGAAGAGCTTGAAAAACCTGAGAACATCTATGCAAATGATCAAGAACAAGTTGATGATACTAGGATGATGGATCTTGGTGGAGATCAAATTGAGCAAGGTATTATATCTTTGCTTGACGATGGATTCGAACCAGAAGATATATTAGACGCATGTAAAATGTTTATAAACGCTCACGTTAATGCAGCAATGCAAGGTAAAAAATTCTAACTATGTCATTTAATTTTAAGTCTTATACATCAAACAATCCACTCTTACAAGAAATAGAAGAGGAAGTAACAGTTAGTTCATCCGGGGTTGAAATGGAAGATATTAGTGAAGATATAGATATCTGGCAAATGGCCGGAGATCATCTAGAAGCCTTTAGAAATGAATTAGCTAGTGCTCATGCAATGGCAAGTCAAAGTGGACAAAGGGAATGGGTAAGCGCTCTTAATAAAATTGCTTTACGATTAGATGCTCTTGAAGGTGCGATGGCAGAAGCTAATGCTAAACTAGGAGTTCTCCCTACAAAATAACTCTTGCAAAAACCCATGCATAAATTAGCCTCAACTTAATTGTTGGGGCTTTTTTATTGTACATCCTTTCTATAAAACCTGCCTTGAATATTATCGTTATACGAATCTATATGTAAAACTTTATAGTGCATCTGCCAATAAACTTCATAGTAGGTTAGTTGCTTCTTAGAGAAACACAACTGTAAGATCTCTCTAGTGAATATATCATCACCTAATTCCTTTCTTTCTAGATTCAAAAGCTTATTACTTCCATGGTAAGATAGCCAATCAGACTCTTTAACTATCTTCTTCTTGCGTGGTACGCGCCCAGGTTTGTCCCATTCCGCGATCTCTTTCTTGGTTAATGCTTTATTGGTATTATTAAAAAGAACCTTTCTACCTATGTAGAATTTGCTCGTGGCAACATTGGTTATCTTATAGATAAAGCCTACAGCACCTTCAGGAAAATCTTCTATTAAATTAAACTCTCTAGTGACTCCTAGAGGATCAAAATATAACCATTTATTCATACTTTATTTTTAACTATCCCATCTTACTATAAAAGCCATGTCCGTATTAGGTGGCATTCTATATGGTCTAGACAGTTTTCCTACCACTAATAATTCATTTGCATCATTATACAAACCTACAGTTGTTGAGTATGGATCAAAGTCTGAACCTGTGATTGCATTTACGTAGTCGCCATTTGATCCAGATATTATAGCACTTGGGTTCAGCGTATAGTTAAAATCATTTTCATTAACTAAACATCTTACTTCATTTTGATATATCGTTAACTGTGCAGTTAAATCTAATCGAGTATCATAAGCATTATCAAACATTAATGTACCAAACTCAGGAGCTTGAGAAGTTATAACTGCCATTCCTTGTGCATAAAATAAATTCCCTACTTTTTGGTTTACCACCGTACCAGAATTTACTTCTACTAAGTTACCATTACCATCATCTATAATTTGCCAATCTCTTACTGTTATACCATCAACAGTAGAGCCAGACATATAAAAACTCTTTCTAGCAATTTGTTGTCCATAAACAGATCTAGGTATGCTTACAATCCAAATTGAAGCATTTGATGCTGTAGGGAAAAATCTATAATCTTCATCAAATGTTCCTGATGCGGCAGTTGATTGAAGCCAGTTATCTGCATAAGATGCAGTAGTAGGAATAGATCCTGATATATAGTTAGAGTAATAAAGTTGTTGTGCTGATCTATAATTTAAAAAAGAAGCTGTGTCTGCTGCAGGTATTTTATAAAATGATGATGTATTGTTTAATCCTCTTTTATATGTGATTCCTGTATCAGACCATAATGGAGCTGGACTTACTGTATTATAACTAGCAAAATATTTTACTTGTATAGGTACAGAAGTTACATCTGAGGTCTTCAGTGTATTTGATGATCTGCTCATTAATTATTTATTACCAATCTAATTTAACTCTAACTAAAGCTTCCTTAGTAAAATCTTTTGTAAGAGGTTTAGACATTTTAGCTACGGCTAACAACTCGTTATTATCATTATATAAACCAACAGTAGTTGGGAAGGTTTGAGGACTATTGATGAAGTTTGAATAAATCAATGTTCCTGAACCAGTGATAAATGATGGATTGGTTGTATAGTTATAATCTTGGTTTTTAATTCTTACAAACACATAATCAGAAGAGATAGTCTCTTGAGAGTTTAGTTGGAAGTAGCTTCCATTAACTATTGTGTTTACAATACCAGTCATGTTTAAAGAAGCTGCTTGTGCTGTTGCAGAAGTAGACAGGCTCAATCCTATACCTCCACCTGCAGCATTTATGCTAAGAGCCAGAGGGTTTAATAAGAATAGTCCAATATCTGGTAAAAACAATCCATAGCTTCCGGATATGGAGAATCCTCTTTGAGCAGCACCAGAGATCAAAGGAGCCGTAGCAGCACTGCCATTAGAACCTGATACTATATAATAAACTCTACCTCCATCTACATAGTTTACTGTAGTAACATCATTAGAGTTGTCGGTTAATTTAATCAATCCACCAGATCCAGACAAATGTAAATTCCACGTTCCTGGGAATAGGGTCTCTTTATATCTATTTCTATCTACAGGGAGGGCGATTAAGTCAATAGATGCAGTATTTCCAGTACCAAAGTTAACAGCAGATTCTGCATCTCCGTATACTAAATTTCTATATTGACCAAAAGTAATTCTTGTAGGAGTGTTTTGTAAAACAAGCGGGTTTATAGGTGCTGATCCTGAACCTAATGAATTTCCATAAGCAATAGAGAACTGTATGGATGCAGTAGTTGTAGTTATAGGAGCATTATAAACATCTATGTAATAACTGCCTGTGTTTGCAGCAGATGCTGTATAAAATGAAGATAGTACTGTTACATTATTACTCCACGCTGGCGCTGTAACTGAGTCTGAAGATACTACAAAATCTGTTGGATCTAATCTAGTAAATGACATATATTAATTAGTTTACTTTTGTTATTGTTACAGGAATAGAGATTCTAGCACCAGAGTCACGGCCAGTTACTACTAATGTAGTATACAATGCTGTATTAGAGCCAAACAGAGTATTAACAGTAGTAGCAGTTATATTGATAGTAGTTCCAATAACTGTCTTACTTACATTAGTTCCTATAGTTGTTGTGCTATTTAAGCTAGTTGCTTCTGGTGTATTAATACCTACACCGTTAAAAGATGACATAGTTCTAACATCGCCGATTGTAGCTGTATAACCAGATTGCTCAAATGTTGAAGTAGCTCCAAGGTAGTTGAGTGTCTGTGGAGTGATTGCCAAAGAAGCGCCTTGCTTTAAAGTGATGGAAGTATATCCAAGATCAAGAACAGGGATTTTAGCTGTACCTCTTGGAAGAGTAATCAACTTATATCTCATAATCTCTGTATCATTAGGATACGCTTGTAAAATTGGCATAGCTTCAATTGCTTCACCATAGAATGCAGACCCGGAAGGGTGGTTTGGATTGTATAAAGTGTAATCAATCTCATCATCCGCTAAACTAAATTGGGTGATTTGAAAGCTACCATTATTACGAGCTAAGAGTTCACGACCCTTTTTAGTAAGGATGGCATCTACTACTACAGAGGTACTACTTAAATATGACATACAAAAATGGCTTTTAAATAAATATATTCGATTTGACTTTTTATTGTATTAAGTTTTGCTGTTTTAGAGCTTTTATAACATTTCCTGAATTATCACGTACTATAGGATCTATGTATTGAGGGTAAAGTAACCCGTTTTCTACTATACTTTGATCTTTAGGATTGTATCTTAACATAACATTTGTTTCATCTGGCACATGCTTCCACACAATATACCTGCAAGCTTTCCAAGGAGCTTTAGAAAAACTATCTATCGTAACAGATTCAGACGTAAATAAAGCTAAGTTAACAGGCCTATCTAATTCTGTATATATTCTAGAACCACTTATACCTGATCCTGTAAATGTTATATTTTTAATTGTGTATTCAAATCTTTCATCCCAAGCAAGCCTTGAAGCAGAATCATATAATGACACTCTATCTCCTACATTTAAAGTAAAAGGAAGTATAGTTGGTTGCAAACCTGATGCACTCCAATAAGGATCTGAAGTTGATTGATATGTTATTCCATTAGAGTAATAATATGCTAATTCTGAATTAAATACTAATTGATTTGACTCACTGATAATATATAAACATGGTTGTGAACTTGTTATAAAAGAGGTATAATATGTAGAAGTAGAAGATCCTCCGCCACCGCCTGTTCCTGAAGTGGTAAATCCAGTTATTGTAACTGTACAATTAGGCACAGAAACAGTGGGCCAATGACTAGGTGCAGAAAAGTAAGGACTAGATGGGCTAGAACTATACCCACTACCGTTTCCAGTTGCAGTGAGTCCACTTAAATATCCAGCAATATCGTAAACTATTGTAGTTCCATTTGAAGAACCAGATAAAATTTCAACACTAATATTCATTGGACCAGCTGAACAGCCGGAATATAAATTATTATCTAAATAGTTTACTGTATTTATAGTAACATTATAAGGAGGTAAAAAAGCGCCTCCAATAAAAGAAGCAGATACATATAGTTGGAAATTACTAGATCCATTACCTAGATCATTTTCGTATGACCACAAACTAACAATCCAGTTAAACGGTTGTACCCAAGGATCATCTTCTTGTGGAATTACACCCCCACCTCCAGTATTAGCAGTTGTAGTAAATTCTACAGGATTAGATAGTTCATATGTTTGGTATGTCTGAGACCCGCTAAGATTATGTAAGATGGGAAGGTATCTCCAACCACCTTCATATATTTGAAGATCTGGATTATTAGCTAATTGTTGTGTATAAGGATTAGATTCATCATAATCAAACAAAGATATGTTTGTAGTCTCTTGAGACTTAAATATATTTTGAACCGTAAATATATTTTTATTAGCTTTAGTAAGATCAAGTACATTTTGATTATTATCTATAACATACTTAATCTGGGCATTTGATCTATTAGGCAAAAATATAGATCCAGAGTAAATGTCTACGAGATATGCGTATTGATATTTTATCTTATCAATAGCAGCTGTATCTCCATATGATATATTAGCTGGGCTTTCTGTATTGTACTCACTACTAATTGTTTGTGATCCTCTATACCTTGGTATGACAGATCTTTCTAAATTGTAGTTATAATCTTGAACTTGAGCATACGGACTATTAGGGTTTGTGTATGTTGCGTAATTATCTATTTGCGCATTATTAATAGACTGAGTTACTATTCCATAGTTAACCGGAAGTAACTGATCAGAATTATAATCCAAATCAAATAATTCAATAGACCTTACAGATGAAGTTACATTTTGATATAATGCTCCTAAATTCACTTCAATAAAACCTGAACCTGTTCCTGGCAAGTTAGATGCTTCTTTTTGGTTTAAAGCATCGCCATTAGTAACTACTATTTCAGAGCCGTTTAATTCACCATTATACAACTCCATATTTTGTGAGCTAGTATAAGAAGCCAATCCTAAAGGAGTAATAATAAAGTCATCCCAATAAGTAGAACCAGATATAGCTCCACCGTCTCCTGCATCTATTGTTAACATATCAATAGACTGAGAGTAATCATTAAATGTTACTACAGGTTCATTTCTTGCGTATTTATTCCTCTCTAACATATGAGATTTGACTATAATACCTGTAGAGACATTAGCTCTAGCTGGTACAAAGTCTTTAATCATTTTGAAAAGAGAGTTATTATAAAACTTAATAAGCCTTATGTATTCCCAAATACTATTAGGTTGTGTGTATGTTGCAAAATAAGCATTTGACGCACTTACTAGTGGTTGGTAAGATGCAGAATATTGATAGCCAGGAGCACCAATTAATTGATTAATATCAAAATAACCTTGTGATGCTGTAATGTTTGCATTAATAACATCTGCCGGTGAAAAACCTATTTCAATATTCGTGCTATTTATCCTATCATTATTTGTATAGTATTGTAGTGTTGTATAAGGTGATAGAAGTGATGAAGATAATTCTAAACTTCCTGTTACAATACCACCTGATCCTGTTGTAATTAATACTTTGTAGTCTGATGTGTTCATATCTGCAACACCATCAACTGATCCTATAGGATTACCGCCAAACTCTCTTACTGTTAGAATAGATTCAGGAATACCATATGTAGATATCAATGCCTTAACACCTCTTTCTGTTCCTTTTGTTTTCAACAAGTACGGTAAGTTGTGATACAATCTTTTATATATCTCGTCTTGTATAGTTTGAGCAGGGAGAGTAGTTAAACTTGAAGTAACATAATTAGTAATAACCTCTGAACCTGTTGGAGGAAGCAAGGACCCATCTGGATTGATTCCAAACAATGTATAATAGAGGTTATCTGATACGTTTGAGTTTGTATATAACTGAGTACCAAAGCCGCGTAATGCGTCAGAAACGAGGTCTAATGATATACCCGTATCTGGATTATTAGTTGCTTTATACCTGTTAGATACATCTTTATAGTATAACCAGATGTTATCAAAATGTTGGCCAATCATGTCAATAAAAGTGACATAAGGTTGATTATTTGGATCATCAAGTAAATACTGTGGAATTACATTTCTAAGAGCATCTTTATTAGTTAAATCATAATAAGATGCACTAAATAACAATGATTGGGTAGTCGCTGTTGGAAGAGTATTAACACCTCCTAAGAAGTTACTAGCTTGAGAAGAGGATACAGAATATAAAGCATACGGTTGTGTAGTCGTACTTTTTGGCCAAGCCCAACTAGATGAATTAAAATATAGATAGTATTCATATATATCAAAATTCCTGATGATATTATCTATTGATTGTTGGATAGAACTTACTGTAGAAGAAACAATTTGAGCACTTCCAGATCCACCTATAATAGCTTGTTGAGTTGCTAAATCATAACTACTAGATTCTATCAATTGTAATTTATATACAAAATTTCTAACTCTTTCTTCAGCGTTAGAGAAGTGAATGAAGTTTGAGAAGTTAGTATAATCTACGTTTATATCTACAGACTTATCTTGATAATAGCTAGATAGTTTTTGAAAAGACGAACTTACAGGACTAGCTATTAAGTTATTATAGTTATAGTACGGTGTAGTCTGTCCATTCTTTGTATTAACACGAACGTTGTAGTTTGGTCCACGGAGCCCATTAAGATCTTGTTGAGGATCTACTTGGACTTGAATGTCTACATCAAAGCTAACAGACTCTGCTACTTTATCTATAATCCACAATTGACTTTTAATATCAAAGTCTGTAGGAAGAGGTTCATATAGTTTGATGAGTAAGTATGCACCCTCTTCGTCTTCTGTTAATGCAATGTTATTAGCAGTTAAAACTATATTATTTCCAAAATTCAGATAGAATATTGGGTAGTAGTTTTTAGTGGATATATAAGCTTGATATTGGGTAAAACCATCTCTTATAATTGAGTCTGGTAATACTTGGGACGACAACTTGATTTCTCTTCTAGTTTGTGAGATTTCTTTTATCCAATACTGTGTTCCAAATTGTGAGTTAAATAACTTTTTGTAGAAGTTATATTGCACTGTTAAATTACCTCTACTAAATCCTCTATTGCGAAGATCTTTTTCTGGCTCTAAAGTTAACGCAGAATATGTATTATTCTTTGGATTGTTTAATAGAAATGGATAATAGTCAAAAGCATCATAATCTGCTGTTAACAACTGTCCTTGTTGATCATATATGAACAACTCTATATAGTCACCAGTAGCACCAAAACTAGAGTTAATGAAATTAGATGTAACTAACGACTTATCTAAAGGCGTTAATTCTACAGGCTGCTTTCCTTCACCAGAATATACTATGTTAACTAATTCCATTATAATAAGCTATTAATATCTGTAAACGATTGATTCAAATCTAACAATTGTTGACGAAGCGAGTTAATCTCTTCAATAAGTGCTTGTTTTTCTGCATCTATAACTGATCCTCCGATATATTGTTGGCTTTGTTCAACAAGATATGTATGAGAGTTAATAGATCCAGATACAGGTATTTCAAAGAAGAGATCTTGATAATATTGAAAAAACTGATCGACAGTAACTGTAGAAGTCGTTTCTACAACTTGAGGTTGTAATAACTCTTCAAATTGAGTATCAACAGCTTTTGCGTATGTGTTTATACCATATATCTCTTTAACAAGATCTATATTCGCCATTATCTAACTACTTTAAAAATGAGATTATTATCTATTTCATAAGACTCACCATCAGATAAATCTGTTTTGATAAGTATCTTATAATATCTTTCTGGTTCTAAACCATTCATATACATGTTAAAATAACTGCTTGTACCATCGCAGCTTATCTTTGTATATGTATCGTCAAAGTTTATAACCATATCTTCTGTTTTTGCATCTTGGACTGCCCAATATGAAGTTTGTGGAAGTGCTTTATTAACTGTATACAATGATGCAGTAGTAAATGTTCTTGTTGGATATTGATCTCTAGCGTTTATCCTAAACTTATATTTGTCTGTTCCGTATTTATACACGCTTGTATTATTGGCTAAAGTTACTACAGTATTTGAACTGTTAATAACACTAAGACTTCCTGTAGAATAAGAGCTATCATCCCACTTCATTTCAATTGTAGGAGGATATATTGTATGAGTATCTACTGAGAAGAAGCTTAAAGCGATATAAGTATTTGAATTAGTCTCTATACTTTGAGGATGCTTAATTATAAAACCAGCATTATTAGACCCACTAAACCATGAATTAACTATAGGTGTAACATTAACATCTACATCTTTATTCACATTATATTCAAAAGACTGGCTTACAAATGAACCATACCAGTTACCTCCACCAGGAGTTAAATAGTAAGCTGCATTAGGCCAATTATTAGATGCTGAAATAAACGATCCTGTATTATACCAACATACTCCATTTCTTGTTTGCGGGTTGTCGATTAATTTACCTGTTCCCATTGACCAAGAAGAGGATACAGCAGCTACCTCTAAATTATATGTGGTAGTTAAGTTTTCTGCATTTGCTAAGTATAGTCTTAGATTTGTTTGCCAAGAACCTGTTCTAAATGTTTTTATTTTATTTAAATCTGTTTGACTAAATAAAATAACAGACCTTCTAATATCATCTTGTAATAATGGTTCAGATGGGACAGGATCAACAAAAAAGTTAAGAGGTTGAGAACTATTTTTTACACTAACCTCTAATATTTCGTCTAAACCTGTGTTTCTAGCAGGTTGGTTAGAATATAACGAAGCGTCAGCAGATGCAAATATTTTATATACGGCCATTTTTATACTTTTATATTGTTACTACACGACCTTGAATATCTTGATTTAAATACTTTATTTCAAATATAGAAGGATCTAGTGAAGGATATATCACACCATTTAGTGTTCCTGCTGAGATATCATAAGCATATTTAGAGTAGCCATTTGATTCTCCTGTTTTATTTACTATACTTACTTTTTTTACAGTTTGAACACCTTCTACTTGATCTAATATTGAATAAATGTCTCCTAGTATGATAGGTTCATTAATCTGCCAGTTGTCTATATTAAAATAATCTTGAAGAGCTAATATAGACCTAGCAATAACATCTTGACTTGTATAGTTTGGTCTTATGATAATTTCAAAATCACAACCTATATTGATAATGTATCCAGGTTTAATATTGACAGCATCAGTCAACATTCTATAATCTTTAAGATATGTCTGTATATTCTGAAGTATAGCTGGAGAAGGTACATCTAATTGTCCTTGACTATTTAGTCCTAGAATGTATAGACTAATTGATAAAGGATCTCTCTGACCTGGATCTTGGTCCATATAATTCTTAAAAGTAGCATCATCTTTTGTTATATACGCTTTACTCACTTTACCATATTGAGCAGGCATAGAAAGAGTTCTTGCTAAATAATCTTGTTGTGTAACGGCACGAAGTTGTGTTGGAAATTCTGCTGCTATGTTAAACCTTAACTCCTCAACAGATTCCCCGTCTCCACCACCAGCGGCAGGTTCTGTATTGTTTATAACTATAGTATTTTGATATGTCGTATTACCAGATACTGAGTATGAAACTATTTCTGTAAGTTGACCTGATAATACATTTGCTTTTGCACCACCACCTACAAGATATTGAAATGTTATAGATGTATTCTTTGGAGCTAGACCGTAAGTTTGTGTAGTTACAAAGTTAGTAGGATCAAATGAACTAGACAAAGTACTCAATCCACCACCAGTTAAACCAACACTTACTGTATTAGGATTAGGTATTACAGCAGTATCAGCTACAGAATTTATACCTGCACCAAATTCTATATCTAAAGATCCATCAACTTTAAACCTTGAAACAAACCTTCTAGGTACTGTTAGTTTTTGAATCATGTATGGTACTTGATTCTGATACTGATATAAACTAGGATAGTTAGCAGCGGTATTTTGTACAGGTTTTAGAATATAATCTTGAGCAAGATATGGTACTTCATACCATGTATTACCATTAGAATCTTTTGATTCAAGAATTGTTATGATAGAGTTATCTTGTAAATTAACTGTAGTAAATCTTTCAGCAGCACCAAAAGAGAACGTTTGAGTTTTAACCTGTCCTGATAATGCTTGAACGCTCTTTTTTAAGAGGTATGATGTAGGAACATTCGATCCATTAATAGTATATACTTCTACAGTAGTTGGATCATATGAAGAAGATGTTGTAAAGTCTACCTTTTGTGGTACATAAAACAATACTGAACTATCTACATTAGATTTAACTTGCATGCCTTGATCTATACTCATAGCATATGAAAAATCTGGTATAGTACTTCCGCTAATAGTTAGAGAAGGAACTTGTTGATATACATCTAATACAACTGTTGCAGCAGATGTAACCTTTGGTCTATAACCTAACATGTAAGCCATAGAATACAAGTTGCCTTTTTGCTTAGAGTATTCTAAGAACGTTTCTTGAATCTGATTATCTAAATAGAATGATAAAACGTCTCCTACATAGGAAGCCATTTCAATAAACATACTACCAGGTGAAGCCTGATTGAAGTCGTTATATACTGTGGGATAGTATGATTTTGCATACTCTATCAAGTCCGACTTGAATGAAGTAAAGTCTTTATTAAGGTATTTTATGTCTACTTGATTCGGCATCTTTAGAAGTTTTGTATAGTCATTGTTACAGAGTCGTTCTCATTTGATCTTAATAGGCGGTAACTGAATTGTATATTTATAGAATTATAATCAGGGTTTCCTATAATGTCTAAAGTAACAATCTGTACATTTGGAAAGTTAGCTTCTATCTGAGTCCTGATCGATTCTTTGATATCATCAAATGTAACCTGATTTATTGGTTCAAATAGCCTTGCTCTAAGGCCTGCTCCAAAAGTAGGATTAAATGGCCTTTCTCTTGGGTCTGTTAATAAGAAGTTGATCAAGTTATACTTGGTCTGATCCTTGGTGGTATATACGGTAGAAAATACGTTCTCAGCTTCAAAAGGAATTTTAACGCCAACTCCAATTGACGGTTTTAAGTCTACTACTGATATTTTCTTTAAGCCGTACGCCATTAGATTTCACCCCTTTCTTTAAGTTTACCCATTAAAGCACTAAAGTCCGGAACCTCATTAATTTGAACTGCGTTTATATTTGAGCTAGGTCTAGCTGTCCCTAACATCCCTTCCACAGAACCTACAGACACTTCGCTAGGCTGGAAAGCCATAGCTGGATGAACATCTGCTGAAGTCATGGAGAAGTCTTCATTTATCATATTTTTGGCAGTATCATTTAAGAACGCCGCCATAGGATTATTAGACGTGAACTTTATTTGAGGTTTACTTGCATGGGTGTTTAATGTTCCTGGGATTTTAGCTTTTACCTCTTCTTGCAATGATTTTTTACTATCCTTTATTACAGGGGCTTGATTCTCCTTTAATATTTTAGGAAGCTCCTCTTTAAGGACGGCTTTTAATTCCTCACGAATTAACTTTCTTAGTGCATCTATTTGTGCCATATCTTATAAATATTTTATACTGGGTATTTTATCCTTGTCTTAACTGCTGGATCTTCTTTTCCGCATCTTTTATTTTTTGGGTCCTATCTCTTAAAATAGCTAAGCCAGCAACTCCTTGTGCTGCAGATACTGCCACTTCTTTTTTCCAACCAGCAATACTGTCTTCTAGGTTTTGTATCTCTAGCTTGTTAATTTGAGACTCTTGTTGTTTTATCAGTCCAGATGAGAACTTTCCTCCTGGGTCTGTTGATTTTAAACTATTTCCTAACTGGCTGGCACTCTTTATCATCTTATCCCTAACCCTTTTTCTTAAGGCCCTGCCACCAGGAAGGTTGTTTATAAATGTACTTATACCTAATTCAGAGTCTTGTTCATCTATAGTTTCTATATCTGATAGGCTTAATTCTATATTATCTAAACCTATTTCATCCTCTCCTAAGAATTTGGCTGCTTCTAGCACAGTAACTTGTTCTTCTGATGATAGACTTGATAAATTAGATGAAACTAGGCCTTTAGATACTAATAGGGATTTTACTTCATTTATTATGATCAAATCAAGTGAAGCAAATGTAGGAGTGGACTGAACTACGATATATCCGCTTGTGTCTCTAGCAATTCCATATCTTCTCCTTAAATTAATTCCTTCATCAACTACTTGCTCAGTAACAATTTTGATAGCGTATTTTCCAAATTGACTTTCCGATTTTGTTTGCTGATCATTGTATTGATTCAAAAAGTTACCTAACTTAACAGACGTGTTTGTTAAATTGTTAATTGATTCATTTATTTCATTAAGTAGGTCTACATTTTTATTAGGACAGCTGTCTAGATTAAGTTGTATTACTTTTAATCTACCTATGATATTTTGAATGGCAGCATATAAACTAGTAACAACTATTGCTGTTAAATTTAAGACAGCCGATATTTGTTCTAATCTGAGTATTAATTTTTTTTGACCCGTTTCTTTTATTTTATTCTGCAATATATCAGAGAACTTATTTGTTATACCTATAGTAGTGGACATATTAGGTATAGGTAGGGCTATAAAGAAAGCACTTACTACATTAAAAATTTTAATCAACAATATGCACACTTTTGTTATAATCTGGAGTGTGTTAATAAAGCCTAATACCTTTTGGGCTATATTATTAATTGTATTAACAGTTTTAATTATGCTTTTTAATATTGTTGCAGCCTTTTGAGGTTGTAATATAAGTCTAGATATATCTGATAATTCTTTTTGGATAGCACCATTTAATGAACTATCAATCAATCCTATTGCATTTTTTGGATTGTTTAAACCTTGAATTATAATAGCATACTGTCTTACACTATCTACTAGACTAACAATTTTTTGTATTTCTTGAACTGGTACTTGCCTGAGATCAGTATATCTATTAAATACACCAATAGCATTTTGAAGGAAGTTACTAGCTGTAGATACTTGAGGAAAATTCTCTCTTATTAAAGGATCGTTTAATCCAGTATTTGTATTAGAGATAACAGTTGACAGAGTTGCATTAATCTGCTGTAATAATAAAAGAAGGCCAATCCTACTTTGAGGATTATTTGTATCTACATACTCTCTATAATACTGATCAATAAATTGCTGGGTATCGAAAGCCTTTTTCTGTAGCTCCCATTTTTTTCTAGCTACAACATCTGTTGATTGAGGAGGATTATTTGGATCAAATAATTTACCGTCTGGTAGGTTATTTAAGGAATAGTTTAGAATGTTACAAAAGTCAACTGAGGCTATGCCTTCTAATAGATTAATAATACCTTTATCTAATAGTCTTCTTATTAAATTAGCGTCTTCTTTACCAGATGTAAATTTACCATATAATATTTGATTAATATTACCTTGGATTTTCATCATGAATCTAGCAACAACTCCGATTGCTTTTTCTAAGCCTACAGCCGAGGTTGTATTGATATTGAGTTTATCATTACCAAACTTAACCCAACCTTTGTTAAATTTGTCTAATCCAACTTTATTTATAGCTTGGATATTCTTTACTGACTCAGGACTTAATGTAAATGTAGATGCCATGATTATCTAGTAAAAGTGTTTTTAGATAATATCTCAGAAGTGCCTGGTTTTAATTGGCCTTTTAATGCATTAACTTGAGACGACAAATATGTTCCTGCTTGACTTATATATTGTGCTGTTTGCCCTGGTTTAGATGTTGAAGCCTGTGCTAATTGTATAGCAACAGCATCCAAAGCTTCTAATAAAGCTATTAGCTTTTGATTCAACGTATTTCCTAATACTACAGGTTCACCAAGATTCTGTGCTTTATTTCCCAACTCTATAACAGGAGCAGCAACAACTACTTTATTTACTGCATCTAAATTAATTGTATTTGTAGAAGATAATCCTACAGCTTGTTTCCCGAATAAAAAGATAGCATCATTCTTAGCATGAAGAGTTACTCTATCACTAGTCAAGATAAGTTGATTGCCTTTATATGGAAATACTGGTTTATACATTATCCTATATTTGCTTTATCTTGTTCAGTAGGTGAAAGAATTTCATTAGACAAAGGAGGAGTTACAGTTCTTACAACTGGTTGAGATATAGATGTAATAGCAGTGTCGAATGAGTTAAGAGGAAAATTATTTATGTCTTCTAAGAATATCTCTTGAGTTGATGTCATATAGATAGCAGACCCATCTTTATTTATATTTTCAACTGCGGTGTTAAATTTAAATGCTTTATTTGCCTCTGCCTGACTATTTATTATGATAGTAATAGGATCTCCATTTTTACCAGAGTTTGACCAAGTATTATCTTGCTTCATAACTGGAACTGTTGATCCAAATCTTACAGATTGACCAAAACGTCCTTGAATTATAGTATCACCTTCAAAAGGTTGCAGGTTTCTTACCTGCTGATTCTCTTGAAAAGTATAACCTAAAGGTAAAGATGCATCAGTAACGGCATTACCAGAATATCCTTGTATATTATTATACTGTTTAAGAAAGTCTGAATACTCTCCCATATTTGGGAAGGCTCCATGATTAGACCTATTCCATAAACTGTATGGAGGAAAGTAGAAGAACTGCTGGTTAGAAGCCCTATCATTTAGCTTCTCTGATGGTCCTGCTATAATAAGAACTATTTCATTAACTATAGGGTATTGCCTTATAAAATTGAAGATAGGCCAAGCAGGTTCAGACACTTCTTGAGACTTAGATGTGCCTAAAGTAGAATACAGTATCTCGTATTTTATCTTTCCTATGTCTACTGGACTTCCATAATCTGGATCTACCTCTTTAGTATTACCTTTATAGGGACCTAATATAATAGACTTAACCCTGCCAATCTGGAAGTATTGCCCTCCAGTTTGACCGGCATTTGCATCAAAATTTGGTCCAAAAATATATCCATTAGCCATTATGCTTGAGGTAGTTGTTTAGGATCTTTTATTTTAATATTGCTTACTTCAGAAAACAACTGCTCAATATCCTTTTCTGTAAGGACACCAGAATCCTCATTGTCACTTTTTTTAGATTCAGCAGCTGCCTTTTGAAACAGGGCAAGAAGTTTCATCAATACCTCATCATTCTTAAGGCTAGAATCCATAAACCCCTTTAAAAGAGGCACAATAACAATAGCGTCTCCAGGTGTTTCGATCATATCAGCAAGCCTCATGATCTCTTGTTTTATAGACGAGTCTTGATTCTTATGCTTATTATAAACCTCTTCAACTAGATCTGAAACGGTCTTTCCTTTGAATATTTCCTTATCAAGTTCCATGACTTTTTAGAATAAATATTAATAGTCACTATTTTCTAAATAGTTGTCAAGGATGGTTTTATAGATAGTTTTTAGCTTTTTGATCACTTTAGTGATAGTGTTAGATTGTGTATCAGTCATCTCTTTAACATATATAAAGACAGCCTTCTTATTGAAAATGTCTATATTTTCCCTCTTCTTAAATATCTCCAGAATGGCATCAGCAACCTTTATATCCTCAGGTTTGTCAAATAATTCAAACAGATTGTCATCTACATATTTGATAAAAAGCTCGACTATATCTAGCTTATCTAGCTCTGGCTCTGGTTCTTTAACTATGATACTATTTACAAGCGAGTTGTCATCCTGTTGTTCACCAATTTCTGTTTTAGCTACAAGCTTCTTGTAATTCTTTTGATTATATATGATCAAATACCTTTTGGCAATTGTACCAAAATAAGAAAAGGCTTTACCTTTAGATTGATCATATAGATCTATCTTTTGTAATAGAAATGAAATTACTTCATACTTTAGATCCTCTATATTTTCAACTTCTGTATAGTAGAATTTAAACGTATGAATAATGTTCTCTACTAGCTTATAAAAGCCGTAGTGAATACTTTCATTATAGATTTTATTTCTTTTGGCTTGATTAGGCGTATTCCTATACTCTAAAATAGCCTCTTCTGTTTCTATAGTAAAATAGTTATTCTTTGTCTTTGGTTTACGTTTTCTTGGTTCTCCTTTCTTAGTAAGTAGAACTTCTTCATCTTTTTCTAAAATATCTACCATTTTACTGTTCTATAAAGTTATTGATGGAACCTTGCATTTGTTTAACATTTTCCATTAGACTTAAGAATTCTGGATCTGATTGAACCCACAATTTAGAATCAATTTGATTTGCGCATTCGTTAATTTCTTTCATGCATCCTTTTACGCCATCAATAAATAATTGTTGATTAACTACCATTTTTTCTAATTTCCTATTTTTTGTATATAGATTGAAAATAATCCAACCTACTACAGTTGCAATCCATAAAGATATTGCGATAATTGTTGTTAACATATTGTAATTTTTTATTATTCAACTTTACTAGCCATTAAATCAGCTTGATGTAAAATATAAACTATGTTTGATTTTAGTTCTGTATCTTTATTATATGTCATGAAGTATGGTTTATTTCCTTCTTCATATAATCCATCGTGAAGCTTAATAGCTAGATATTCATTTTCTGTAACCTCTATTCCTTGCTGCTGAAGATAAAATAGACTGCGATCTGATATTCTCATATGAGTAATATTGGAATTGTACTTATATATAGCACCTTGTTTTTCAATATGCCACTGTGAATCATTTGGTATATAAAATGGCTGGTCTTTAGTTCCTAACTTACCAAGATCATGATTAATCGCTGAGAAAACTAACTCTTCAGTTGTATAGTTCTTTTTCTGGCCAAACTTATCCCAAACCTTTTCAAACACTAGACTAGCTTCAATAACTCTTACTACATGATCAACATAACCTCCAGGAAAACAATTATGATGATCTAACTTAGTAGAGGCAGGAGCTAAAGCCAAAACTTCTTCTAATGACTTATAAAAGTCAAGTAGCTTGTCTTTTCTATCCCCAGTAATATACTTATTAATCAGTTCATAGAACCTATTTAGATTCTGTTGAATCTGTTCAGCAGATAACTCTTTCATAACTTATTATTATTTTATTGTTCAGATTCACTATTAACAAGAACTTCTATCTCTTGCAGTTTAGCTCTAATTCTTTCCATGTGAACTCTTAGTTCATCAACAGATCTACCAGTTGATAATAGAGCATCTTGACCATTAAGGAAGTTATTTAGTTCAAATATCTTTCTTAGTATTAATTGTTTATATTTCATAATGCTAATTTACAACTTTATTACGTACTCTATCAATTTATCTATAGAGTAGAATGCTTTTCCTTTTACTTTACTGTTTAAACTTATAGATTTATCTACATGATCGTAATTATTTGTAAGATATACTATCTCTTCTATTACTGTTTTATTTATCATTTTTAATACTATAGGATAATTAGAGCATCCTATTAGGTCTTCTATAGAGTCGCAAATTACATTATGAGGTTTACAAAGTTCGTAGTCGTAATGAATATAATTCTTACCTAACTCTTTTTTTAATTTGTCACAACGGCTACAACCTTCTAGTAATAACAATTTAATCTTGTTCATAAAATTCTTTATCTATTTTTTTCATAATATAATACCAAGCTTTTTTTTCTTCTTCATCCATAGTATCATATGACATTGATAAGTATATATATAAAGCTTCTAATTGCTCTTCCGTTATTTTGCTATCATCTATTTTAATATCTTCTAGATTCATACAATAGGCTAGTTTAAAGGTATTTAGCCTTTATTTAGAGTGGAATTGACTTTGTTGATCATTAACAGTTTATATTTAAAACCCTTTAGCGGACTAAACCGTCGGATATGGCCGATATTATTCTAAAATTTATCTGTCAACTATGTTTGTATACCTGAAGCATTGTACTTAGTCTTAGCTCCTGGTAGCCGCGTTGTTTACTCATTCTAAAACTCACTCATGGAATTTAACCAAGCTATGGCATAGAGCCTGAGTATACGGCATTAGTATAAAACTAATATACAACAAATTATTGAAACAGAAAAATCTTTTTTAATAAATATTTTTTTATGTCATTTTTTTATCTTATATTAGTATAATGGATAAAGAAATGCTCGTTTTAGGTTTATTGGAAACAGTACTTGGAAAAGGCAAAGGTTCTAAAACAACTATGGACTACGCCTTTTATTGTCCAGTATGTAAGCACCATAATCCTAAACTCATAGTTAATATAAAGTCTGGCCAATATAATTGTTGGACCTGTCATCCTGCCACTAAAGGTAAAACACCGGTATCACTCTTAAAGAAAGTAGACGCTCCTACAGAGAAGATACTTGAGATGAAGAATTACTTTCAAGGAGATAATACTAAGATTGATTCCGTTAAACCAAATAAAGTAACACTACCAGAAGAGTTTATTTCTTTATTTAATCCAGACAAATCACTTGAATGTAGACATGCTCTTGCATATTTAAAAAAAAGAAACATATCTATTCAAGAGATACAGAAATACAATATAGGTTATTGTAAAGCAGGAAGGTATAGAAACAGAATTATAGTTCCATCATATGATAAAGACGGTAATGTCAACTATTTTATAGCTAGATCATTTGAACCAGATCCATCTCGTAAGTACGATGCACCTAGTTGCAATAAAACAGAACTTATTGGTCTAGAGTACTTTGTTAATTGGTCTGTTCCTATAATATTATGTGAAGGCATATTTGATGCAATCGCTATTCGTAGAAATGCTGTACCTTTATTTGGTAAGACTATTCCTAAGTCACTCATGTTAAAATTAGTAGAATCTGAAGTAAAAACTATATATTTGGCATTAGACAAAGATGCTTTGAAAGAAGCATTAGATTATTCACAAAACCTTCTTAATCATGGGAAGGAAGTATATTTAATTGAACTAGAAGGGAAAGATCCTTCTGAACTTGGTTTTGAAAACATGACTAAGTTACTACATCATGCGAAGCCACTATCATTTAGTGATCTACTTCTCAAAAAAATACAACTAATATGATCGAGCAAAATAAGAACATCCATAGAGATAAGTTCTTAAAAAGAATTGTAGAAACAGATCCTGAACTAAGACAAATCACATTACATGATTCAAGATTCTATCAAAGATCTCCAGGGGTTTTTTACCCGTCAGTCACTACTATCCTTAGCTATTTCCCTAAAGGATACTTCTTTGAAACTTGGCTTAAAGATATGGGGCACAATGCTGATATTGTTATGCGCCGCGCTGGTGATGAGGGAACTCAAGTCCATACAGCAATTGAAAAATTCTTACGAGGCGAAGAGATCAGATGGATTGAATCAGATGGCAAGGTAAACTATCATACTCACGTATGGAAGATGATTCTTGGCTTTACAGATTTTTGGACCACTTATAAACCTACGCTTCTTTTATCGGAAGAGTTTATGTATTCTGATACTCATAAGTACTCTGGAACCTTAGACCTTTTAGTTGATATAAATGGAGAGAAGTGGCTATTAGATATAAAAACATCAAACTCAGTTCATGAAAGCTACTACTTACAAATGTCAGCCTATACTAAAGCCTATGAAGAAAAATACCTCCAAAAAGTGGATCATAACGGTATCATATGGCTTAAATCTACAAAACGAGGACCGGACAAGAGTGGCAAAAAAATGCAAGGAGCCGGTTGGGAAATAATTGAAGGCAAGAAAACCGTAGACGAGTACTTTGATATGTTTATACACACATACGAGACATACAAGATCATGCATCCGGAAACTGATATAGAACTGCTTACTCTTCCTAATACTGTTAAACTTGGTAATTAATATTTATTAGTAGTATGATAAAGCTACTAGACTTATTATTGGAAGCCAAATCCGGCAAAAAGGCTATTATAATGGCCGGAGGTGCCGGTGCCGGCAAATCTACTTTTGTTAGACAGATCAAACCAGACCTACAAAAATATGACTGGGTAGAACTTAATGCAGATAAATATGTAGAGGACAAAGATAGTCCTATGTATAATAATCTGGCAAAGGCATCTGTCCAGATTGATAAGCAAGACCTTCCTAATGCCATAAAATCAGGAGATAACTTCTTGTACGATACTACCGCAACTAATGTTGACAGGATATCTGGTATCAAAAATAATGGCTATGATGTAATGATGGTCATGGTATATACTAATCCTATTGTTAGCTTCCTTCGCAACTTTAAAAGAGAGAGAAAGGTGCCAACAGTAGGAGTTCTTTCTAGTTGGAACAATGTATACAAGAATATTGAGACATATAAGAAAATGTTTGGAGATCAATTCTATTTGGTACAAACGGGCGGTTCTGATGAAGAAATAAAGATGGTAGGTGAATTTGAAAATGCCTATAAGTCTGGAAAGTTAAAAGAGTTCTTTGAGCAGCTTTTATCATCAGGACAGTTTAAGTCCACTTTTAAAAAGGATCCTACCAAGCAAAAGACTCCTGAAGAGATAGCCAAGTCTAAAGCTTTAGTAGATAAGCAAATCGATATATTATCTGATCAGTTTGGAGATATAGAGAAGCAGGTTTCGCAACTAAAATCACAAGACATTTCTAGTGTTATTAGCAAAGCAAAATCATTTATTAAATCATGATAGACGCAAAAAAAATAGGTAGGCAAGTAGTAGAAGACTTATTAAAAGAAGCGTCTTCAGATGTTGGTCCTTGTTTTTATCCTGGTAAGTTTAAGCCACCTCACAAAGGCCATTTTGAAGCAGCAAAGTATTTAGCATCCAAGCCTTATATCAATAAGGTTTATGTTATTATATCTAATGTAACTAAATATGGTATCACTCCTGAAGACTCTCTTTACATATGGCAAGAGTATCTTAAAGCAGAGCCTAATCCTAAAATATCAGTTAGTATATCTAAAGAATCAACTCCTATAAAAGACATTTTTACTTTTATGGCAGATAACCCAGATGTTGACCCAATCTACGTTGCAGGCGGAGCTGAAGAAGTTGAAGGCATAGGATACTTTGATTCAATACAAAAAAGGTTCCCTAACAGAGTTAGAAAAGAAGTAATACCAAATCAGTTTGGTAGAATTAGTGCCACTCAAATGAGAGCAGCTATTAAAACAGGTAACTTTGAGGAGTTTGCTAAATTTATACCTGATTCTGCTTACAATAAAGGAGCGGCAAAAGATATATTTGGTAGACTATTGAAAATATTAAAATGACACTCAAACAAAGAAATAATATAATAGAAGAGTTTATACAGTTTTGTAAATTAAAACTAGATATAAATAAACTACCACAAATAGGGTTTACAAACGACCGTGATTGGGCTGTAGATAGAAGAAGCTTCGGAGAGTACAACCCAGAATCTGGTAATCTAGAAGTATACATAGGTAATCGTAATTTGGCTGATATACTTAGAACATTAGGTCACGAGCTAGTTCATCATAGACAGAGAGAGCTCAATATGATAAAACCAGATTCTGGTAAGACTGGTTCACATATAGAAAATCAGGCTAATTCTCTAGCTGGTATCATGATGCGAGACTTTGGTAAAAACAATGATATGATCTATGAGCATCTACTTCCTACTCTTAAACAGATTTACGAAGTAGACAACAATAGAGGCCTACAAATCTATTGTGATATGGACGGAGTATTATGTGACTTTGATGAAAGGTTTGAGCACTTTTATGGTGTTATGCCTAGAGAATATTATGGAGAAAAAGGAGCAAAGGCATTTGAAGACGCCGTAAATGAAGCCGGTATTGAATTTTGGAGCAAAATGAAATGGATGCCTGGTGGCCAAGAACTATGGTCTATCATAGGTAAATATAAGCCGTACATATTAACTAGCCCTAGTAAATTTAAATACGCTAAAGAAGGAAAGCAGGAGTGGATAAAGAACAATCTAAATCCTCAGCCTAAGAAGATATTATTTGCTCAGACAGGAGATAAGCATTCCATGATGACAGCAGATCCAAAAAACTCTATGTTAATAGACGACTATTGGCCAAACTTAGCTCCTTGGAAAGCATTAGGCGGTATTGCAATCATGCATAAAGATATAGATAAAACTAAAGATATATTAAGTAAATTTAGAATAAAGTAGTTATGGTACCAAAACAGTCTACGTTAAAGAAAGAGTTCAAGAAAAATGATGTTCAAAGGATGAGAAACATTATCACTGGTAAAACTGGTGATAGAACTCAAATCCAAGCAGGATACGAAAAACAAAATCAAGAACATAAAGAAGGAGATACTTGGGAAGAAGACGGAAAGAAATGGACCATTAAAAACGGTATCAAACAATCTATTACAAAGCTAGACAAGTTTAAACATTTGATTAGTCTTCCACTTACTTGTCCATGTTGCAAAAAGCCTATGAAGTCTGATGAGCTCAATAAGAAGATGTATTCTATACATAAAATGTGTTTAGACTGTGTTGTTGATATGGAGGCTAAACTTAAAATCGAAGGTAAGTTTGATGAATACCAGAAAAATATTCTAAACTCTAACAAGAATGCCAGCCTAGAAGACTTTGAAAGAGCTCTTGAATCCTGGCTTGAAGAAAAGGATACTTATGTTTCTGAACAAGGTGATATAGAAAACTGGTCTGGTGGAGATAAGACTGTCATTTATAAAGAGCTAAAAGACAGAATCGAGGAATGGAAAAAGTTTGATATTTATTAATAAATCGTTAGAGTATATGTTAGCAAAATCTAAACAGCAGCAAAAATTGATGGGGCTTGTTCACGCTCTTCAAAAAGGTACAGTTAAGCCAGGTGAAGCTTCAAAATCAGCTCAATCTATGGCTAAATCAATGGATCCTAAAGATGTAACAGCATTTGCTGCAACTAAGCATAAAGGCCTTCCTAAGAAAGTAAAGAAAGAAATAGCCTCTATGTATGTGGTTCGTAAGCCTCATGCTGATATGAAAGAGGCTGATCTTGTAATGGAATTTAATCCACTAGAAGGAATTCAACCTTTGAACATCGGTATGGAAGATGTGCATTCGGTGTATGCAACCGCAGAAGATGCACAACAAATTGCTGCTGAAGCATATAAATCTTGCATGGATGAAGCTTTCCAACTTGAAGAGAAGAAAGGAAAAGTAGGTGATAAGTTGAAAAAAGCTATCGACCAACTTGAGAAGAAGCGTAAAGAGCATATTGATATGGCTAAAGAAGATCCTAAAAGTGCTTCTAAACATAAAGAACATATTGCTAAGATCGCTGCTCAGATTGATGATCTTATGTCTAAGATGGAAAAGATAGAGAAAAGCAAAAAGAACGTTGAGAAAGTAGAAGATAAGAAAGAAGACAAAAAAGAAAAATAATGGACCCATACGCTTTATTCATTGGTACATTGATGCAAAGTCGTAATCAGGCTCATATCTACCACCTTCAAACAGAAGGTCAAGGATCTTTTGCTGCTCATAAAGCTTTGCAAGAGTATTATGAAGAGATTATAGATTTGGTTGACGGTCTAGTTGAGTCTTATCAAGGACGCTATGGTATCTTAAGAGGATACAGAATGGAAGGCACTATAAAAGAAGACAGTAATGCTCTTATGTATTTTGAAGGACTTTCTAAATTTGTAGAGGCAATTAGGACCAAAGTTCCACAAGATTCGTATATCCAGAATGAGATTGACAACGTAGTTAAACTTATAGAGTCTACTAAGTATAAGCTTAAATTCTTACAATAATGGATAAGGCCTTACTTAAACAAATAAAGAAAGGCATAGAAGTCGAGATGGAACATACTGATGATCCTAAATTGGCTTTAAAGATAGCTATGGATCATATTAAAGAGGATCCTAAATACTATGACAAACTAGCTAAGGCTGGTTTAGAAGAGTTAAATGAAGGAGAATTCTGCCCTCAATGTTTGGCCCAATATATAAAAGAGCATGCTAACTCTTTACAAGAAGCAGAATATAAAGGTCGTAAAGTACCTCTAGGTAAACCTATGAGAGGTGATGTTAAGAAGTTCAAGGTTTACGTAAAGAATGACAAGGGAAACGTTGTTAAGGTTAACTTTGGTGACCCTAATATGAAGATAAAAAAGAACATTCCTGCTCGTAGGAAGAGTTTTAGAGCTAGGCACCATTGCGACACTAATCCAGGACCAAGATGGAAAGCCAGATATTGGTCTTGTAGAAAGTGGTAAATATAATATGCTAAATTATAATATAGAAGGATTTAAATGCCTTGTAAAGCAATCTTACTTTACTAAAAATCCTAAAGATAATAATACATTTCATAATTGTTATGCTTTCGGAGTACAGTCAGTAGATTCTAAGATACTAACCTTTCATGTAATGACAGATTATGGAATGCTTAGATCTAGAGTTCCTCTGTCTGAAATATACATAACACCTCCAACAAAAGATATACCTTACTATTTTAAACAGCTTTGGGATTGTTTTGGATCAGATGCTGCTGTTATTAAGTACGACTTTTTGAGAGACGAGAGATGTAAAGTTATACTTAGAGATAAAACTACTGTCTGGGCAACATATTTAATGACAATAGATTGGCAGAATAATACATATTCAAATGAACCCTCGGACTACAAATGTGGTCATATTTTAGTATCTGATGATGGCTATTTACTTTGCATGCCTAATAATAGAATATACTGGAAAGATTCTAATTGGATAACTAAAGACTTTCCAGTAGACCCTAAAATGATTAAAGTAGACACAGAACTATTAAATGTAGAATCTGTTTCAGACAGGTGGGTATCTGAGGATTCTGACTCTTATTATTATGATATAAATCAAAGTGGAAACTAAGATATTTATATTCATATGACAAAGCTTCTAGACATTTTAAAGGAGATCAAAGAGTCTTTCATAGAGTTTGCAGAAACCAGAATGAAGGGTGCAGAGAAGATTGCAAACAATGCAAAAGAAAAGGGTGGCCTTTCTATGCTTACTTATAATCACTTTATAGTTAAGATGCCTTATTATAAGAAAGCTAAACAAGGTGACTTTAATATAGAAGAGGCTAAAAAAGAATACGATAAAACATACAAGAGCATATCTCTTGATATGACTCAAACAGAGTTTCAGAGAGAAGTTGGTAGGTTAGAAGTATTAGGTGAATTAATAATCAGGAACAAATGATCAAGCTTAAAAACATATTGAGTGAAGTAGTGTCTGAGATGTCGAGTAGAGACATCCATTATCAAACAATATTAAAGGCTTTTTTAGATGCTGACGATTTTACAAAAAAGAAAATAGCACAATTTGTTTCTGGAATGGGTCATACAGATCAAGCTAAATTAGAAGACGACTTACTTCATCTTGATTATGAAGATGTAATTGACATCGAAAAAGGGTTAGATTTAAGGCCTCTTGAAGAAGCTTGCTGGGATGGATATCAACAAAAAGGCATGAAAAAGAAAGGGAACAGAATGGTTCCTAACTGTGTTAGAGTAAGTGAAGCAAAAAAGAAAGGTAAAGTTAATCCTGCGTATCTTACTAAAGATGCGGCAGCAATGAAGAAAGAAATTGATAGAGTAAAGAAGTTAAAGTCTGATGATCCTTCTGCTTATGAAAAGTGGGATGCAGATTATTCTGATAAGGCTAAGACTAAGAAGTATAAGACTAAGAAGAGCGCAGCAACATCAGCATACGAAAAAAGGTTCGGCAAAAAAGAAAAGTAATGAAGCTACACGAGTTATTACAGCAGTTATACGAAGAGAGGTTGAAGTTTCACCATTCTAGTGCACCAGATGCCAAAGGTAAGTTTAAAGAATTGCCTGCAGAGAAGTTGGCAAAGTGGTTGATTAGAACAAGAAAAGGTAATATGAGTAAGATAACAGGCTCATTGAACCAACAAGCTAACTTTAATCGTAAAGATGATCCTGCTTATGCAAGGAAGATGGATAGAACTCGTGAGATAGTTAAAAAGAAACTAGATAAAAAGAAAAAGAAATGATAAATAAATTAGATATATTAAAGCAGATACTTATTCTTGAGTATGATGCTGAAGTAGAAAAAGCCTTAGCAAACAAGGCAAAGTCTACTGGCATATCTAAGTCTATACTCAAAAGTGTTTATGCTAAAGGTTTGGCAGCTTGGAAAACAGGCCACCGTCCTGGAGTTGGTCAGCACCAATGGGCAATGGGCAGAGTTAATTCATTTGTAACAGGTAAAGGTGGAGCAAGAAAAGTAGATAAAGCGTTATGGAAAAGGGCAAGTAAATCTAAAAAGAAAAAATAAAATGAACAACATTTCATTCTTCAAAGCTCTTTTGATGAAAGAGTTAAACGAAAAAGACCTTCCTGGAAACCAAGAGAAAATCGCTCAAGCAGCTGAACCTAAAGATAAAATTACGGCGGCTGACTTCAAGGCACTTCGTGCTAAGAAAGGTATGAAGAAAGAAGTTAATACGACTAATCCTCCAACTGACTATTCAGGAAAACCATCTATTCCAGGTCTTGGTCCTATTGTAGATATGGAAGAAGGCGAAGATCATGAGGTTTCTATGGCAAACAATAGTTTAGAATCTATTATACAGGCTGCTATGGAGCTCAAGGCTAAAATGGGAGATCAAGAGAAAGATATTCCAGCTTGGATCCAAGATCATATCACTAATGCCGCTAATTACATTAGCCAAGCTGCAGATAACTACCATGAATATAATGGAGGAGAACAAGATATGGATGAACTTCCAGATGGAACAGTTGAAGTGCCAGCAGGTGATGCAGAAGACTTAGATATGACTCTTCAATCTATGATGGAAGATCTTCTTGAAGCTAAAAAGAAACCATCAGCAGGTCTTTCTAAGAAGCAAAAATCAGCTATCGTAAAAAAAGCCAAGTCTGGTAAAGACATGGGAAAGAAAGGTAAAGGGTTTGAAAAGATCGTTAAGGCTGCTAAAAAAAGTGGCGCAGACAATCCTGAAGCTGTAGCCGGTGCTGCATTCTGGAAAGGTCAAGCTAAAAAAGCAAAATAAACAATGCCAGTGAGTAATCATGACATATTAAAGACTATACTCTTACAAGAGTTAGATAGGATGGAGCCTGAACAATCTACGTTCGAGGACGATCCTATGCAGTTTATATTGAGAAAATATGCAGGGCTTAAGAACACTCTTGAGTATCTTATGACTCCTTCATTTGAAGAGTACATCACAGGTATATATGTAGTAGCTCCTAAACCAACTACATTTAAGATTGTACTTCACAACGGTGAATACTTTTTCTTACAGTTTATGGGAAAAGCTTATGAAGCTACAGTGCAAGGTAAGAAGTATTACTTAATGTCAATAGGAGAAAAAGAAAGGTGCATGGTTGCTATTTCAAGGTTGTTGAGGAATGGTAATCCTTTAAAGACAAAAGGTCCAGAAGGAGCCGAGCAAGCCACCAGAGATTCAGAAGGACCAGCAGAAGAAGCAGGACCAACACCACCATCAGAAACAGGAGCAGAAGAAGGTGAAGAGCAGTTAGCAGAATACAGGATATTAGAAAGCATTCTTAGAAGCGAAGCATATACAGAGTTTCCTAAATCTGAGAAGGAAATAACTGATCCTAATATTAAAGCCCTCTATAAAGCGCTTAGAACAGTTTCAGATATTGAAGACCCTATCTCTTTAGATCCTACTAAACCTAATTTTGTTAATATAACAAGAAAGTTTCAAACAGATAAAAAGGCTCTTGACGCTATTAAAAAAGTAACAGGGCAAGACATTAACAAAACTGGTAAGATTAAATGGAACGGACTAAACATTAAGTTCGGTGAAGGTTCTAGAGGGGGTCGTGGTATTAAGTCTAAAGGACTTGGTTTTGAAGGTAGTTTAGCAGGAGATCTTGAAAAATTATCTAAAGAAGGTCTTACTAAACAAAATATAGAATCGTATAACCATCCTCAGTTAATTAGCAAAATAGCTAATGAGTTGGGTCTTAAAAAAGGTAATTTTACAGTACGTTTAGATGGTAGTGCAAATAAACCTAGACCTTTAGCTTTTAGTTCATCAGGTCCTACTGTATCATTTTCCGGTAAAAATGTAGCTGAAACTTTAACAGACATTACAGTTATAAAAGAAGGACAAGAATATTACATATCTGCTAAGTTTGGAGGTACATTAACATTCTTCAATTCAGGAGTAGCAAAGACTTTACCAGCTGATGAGATCAAAAAAGGAGAGATCAAAAATGCTAATGGTGTAGCTCTACTTAAGACACTTGGTATAGACAATAAATCTTTCTGTGCTGTATTTAATTACTATGAGAAAGGTAAAGCAGGTAAATTTATACCTAAACAAATAAAAGCAGATATAGCTAAGCTTCAAAATCTAGTTAGCTCAGGTATTGGTTCTGGATATTATTATGCTCAAGCAGGAAAAGGAGAAGACCAATTCTTTAAGATTAGTGACAAATATAATAAAATAGCTTCTACTATTACCTCAGAGCCTCAAGTATATTATGGAGGGATAGATGGTAAAGGAAAAAGAGTAGACGTTGTATTTGAATCTGATAAGTACTACTTTAAAGTTAATATCAGAAACAAACAAGGCGGTTTATACCCTACTCACATTATGTGTGACTACAAAGCAAAATAAATTTTTTTATTTCAACTTTTTTTCTTATATTTAACCACAAATTAAGTTTATGGCAAAAAAAGATACTACCTATAGGACTATCAAGACTATAGAAGGAACCATCCTTAACATTTACGAAGATAGCAAGGGTATTACTAAACCCCACTGTCCAACAGGTCCTGCAATACTTTATCCAAAAGGACATAATAAACCTGACGAATACTATTTATTCGGTATAAAGTATGATTATGACAAATGGTTGGAGTTATCTAGACCTTTTAGGAAGTCTACCACTAAAGAAGATTTTATAGATTGATAAATATTTATAAGTAAATAGACGACCATGTCATTTAACTTAGAGAAATATTTAACCGAGAACAATCTTACCTTGATCTCTAGGATCAGAGAGGATGAAGAAGACCAAGAAATTGAACCTACAAAAGCTGATCTAAAATCGTCAGAAGCAAGTTTTAGGAATATCGACAAAAAGAAAAAAGAGTACGCTGATCTACAAGCTAAAGTAAAAGCTATCATTGCAAAACACACAGAAAGAGGACCTGATGGTAATCTTAAACTGAAAGATATTGCCTCTTATAAAAAAGAGGTAGGCAATATGCCAGATAGACTTAAGTTATTAAAGACACAAATAGATCAAGTTGAAAACCCTAAACTAGACTCAGATGAAGAAGACAATTAGTATTGCCATAATTATACTCTTAGCCCTATTAGCTGTTTGGTACATGTTTATCTACAGCCCGGATAAGTTTGACACTAAACCATTTGAGGCTAAGATTGATTCACTTCAGTATCAAGTTGATTCATTACATGAAGATAATTTCAAACTAGAAACTTTTATTTCTGTTTTAGAAGGAGATAACTTATATTTGGTAGAGAAAACAGGAAAGCTTCAAGATAAGATTGGTGATTTAAAAGGTGATTTGAAGGATGCTAAAGACGCTTTAAAGTATACTCCTACTCAAGTAGACAGTTTCTTTATCGTTAAATATAGTAGTGAATATGCAAAAAAGTCTGAAGACACAACTCACCTACCACTAGAAGTAAGTAAAGCTATTGTAGTAAATCTTAAAGAAGGTGAAGTGAATGAAAAAATAGTTGCTACACAAGATAGTGTTATTGTAACTATGGACTCTTCATTAAAGAATAGAGCTGAGGTTATTGCTAAATTAAGAGAGAAGGAAACTAACTATGTATCTATTATTGATAAAAAAGTGCAACAAGAAGAGTTGTATAAGGTACAAGTTAACGGATTAAAACAAGATATAAAAAATAGAGATAGAAAGCTTAAGTGGAATAGAATACAAAAGGTGGTATTAGGAGCTGCCGTAATAGGTCTTATTATAAAATAAAATGTCTGATACACAGCCGAATATAAAAGAAAGAATAAAGGAGGAGTTTGTAAAGTGCGCAACAGATCCAGTATACTTCATGAAGAAGTACTATATGATCCAGCACCCTCAAAGAGGTCGACAAATGTTCGACCTTTACCCATTTCAAGAAAAGGTACTTAGACTATTTCAAAAGAACGATTACTCAATCATTAATAAGTCAAGACAGTTAGGTATATCTACACTAGTATCTGCTTACTCATTGTGGTTAATGCTCTTTAATAAAGATAAGAACATTCTCGTTATTGCAACTAAGCAAGACACTGCCAAGAACATGGTAACTAAAGTTAGGTTTGCTTATCAAAACTTACCGACTTGGTTAAAGATAGGAACGTCAGAAGACAATAGACTTAGTCTTAGACTAGCTAATGGTTCACAAGTAAAAGCAGTTTCTGCTGCCGCAGATGCTGGTCGTTCTGAAGCTGTGTCATTGTTGGTAATAGATGAGGCAGCGTTTATTGATAATATCGAAACGATCTTTACTGCTGCCCAACAAACATTGGCCACTGGTGGTGGTTGCGTGGCGCTATCTACTCCTAATGGTGTTGGTAACTGGTTTCACAAAACATATATATCGGCCCAAGAGCAGAAGAATAAATTCTTGCCTATATCTCTTCCTTGGACAGTACATCCTGAAAGAGATCAAGTTTGGAGAGATGATCAAGATAAAACACTAGGAAAAAGAAACGCTGCGCAAGAGTGCGATTGTGACTTTGCAACATCAGGTAATACTGTTATTGAACCTGACATTCTTAGTTGGTATGAAGCTAATATGCTTTCAGAGCCAATAGAAAGGCGTGGTTTAGATAAAGCATTGTGGATATGGGAATATCCCGATCCTATGAAATACTATGCTGTTGTGGCCGACGTTGCGCGTGGTGATGGTAGTGACTATTCTGCATTTCATGTTATTGATATAGAATCTATAACCCAAGTAGCAGAGTATAAAGCCCAAGTTGATACTAGAGACTATGCCAATACTTTACTAAGTACAGCAGCAGAATATAACAACGCACTCCTAGTCCCAGAAAATGCAAACATTGGATGGGATGTAGTTCAGACAATAGTTGAAAGAGGCTATAATAACCTTCACTATAGCTATAAGCAGGATCAAAATATGGACTTTACTAAATACGTAGATAAGTATAATAAGGCAGATGGTCTTGTTCCTGGTTTTAGCACAACTGAAAAAACTAGGCCTTTAGCTGTTGAGAAGATGAGAGATGTGATTGAGAATAAGATAGCCAATATAAAGTCGATCAGGCTTTTAGAAGAGTTAAGAGTGTTTATATGGAAGAATGGTAAGGCTCAAGCTATGCAAAGTTATAATGATGATTTAGTTATGTCTTTTGCTATCGCTATGTATTTAAGAGAGACTAGTCTTAGATATAGAAAGAACGCAGAGAACTTAACTTACGCAGCATTGGATGGCTTTACTAGAACTCAAGATACTAGCATAGCTTATAACGCAAACAATCAATATAATCAAAACCCTTGGATGATGAATTATAACACACCTCAAGGAGAGGTTAATCAGGATTTAACTTGGCTTTTATAAAATAAAAATATGGCAGAACAACAAAGACAGAATAATCTATTTTCTACATTAAGACGTTTATTTTCTACGGATGTAATTATTCGTAATGAAGGCGGAGACATGTTAAAAGTAGTTGACACAGATACTATCCAAAGGTCTGGTGTAATTCAAACTAATTCATTAGTAGATAGATTCAATAAGGTATACACTACGTCTACAGCATATGGTGTTAACTTAAACTTATCACAGAACTATCAATCTGCAAGGGTACAAATCTATGCAGACTATGATGCTATGGACACAGATGCTATTTGCTGTTCTGCTCTTGATATTATTTCTGATGAATGTACACTTAAAAACGAACAAGGTGAAGTTTTACAAATTAGATCTTCTGACGAGAATATTCAGAAACTCCTCTACAACTTATTTTATTCTGTACTTAATATTGAATTTAATCTTTGGTCTTGGGTTAGGAATATGGCTAAGTATGGAGACTTCTACCTCAAATTAGAGATCGCAGAAAACTACGGCGTTTATAATGTTATTCCTTTCTCAGCTTATAATATTATCAGAGAAGAAGGCTACAACCCAGAAAACCCTCAAGAGGTTAGGTTTAAATATGATCCTAATGCTACACTAGCTTCATCTAGTGGTTATAGCCGCCAACAAAATAATGATACCGGTATTTGGTTTGATAACTATGAGATGGCGCATTTCCGTTTAACTGGTGATGTTAACTATCTTCCTTATGGTAGATCATACCTTGAGCCAGCGCGTAAACTATTTAAGCAGTATACACTTATTGAAGATGCGATGTTGATTCACCGTATCGTTAGGGCTCCTGAACGTAGGATCTTCTATGTGAATGTAGGAGCCATCCCTCCAGGTGAAGTTGATAACTATATGCAAAGGATGATTCAGAAGATGAAGAAGACTCCTTTGATTGATCCTAATACAGGTAATTATAACCTTAAGTATAACCAGCAAAATCTCCTAGAAGACTTCTTTATCCCTATTAGAGGTAATGATACGTCTACTAAAATAGACACAGCAAAAGGCCTTGAATACAATGGTATTGAAGACGTTGCTTACTTCCGTGAGAAGCTTTTTGCAGCTCTCAAGATACCTAAGGCTTTCATGGGTTATGAAAAAGACTTAACAGGTAAAGCAACACTTGCTGCTGAAGACATCAGGTTTGCTAGAACTATTGAGAGACTTCAAAGAATTATTGTAAGTGAATTAACTAAAATAGCACTAGTACATTTATATGCCCATGGATATACAAATGAATCAGCAGCAAACTTTACGCTATCTCTTACTAATCCATCTATTATCTATGACCAAGAAAGGATAGCACTTTTCAAAGAGAAGATTGATCTTGCTAAGCAGGCAATGGAAGGATCCTTGTTACCTAGAGACTTCATCTATGACAAGATATTCCACTTCTCTGAAGATCAATATGCAGAGCTTGAAGATATGATTGTAGAAGACAAAAAGCGTGAATTTAGATATGCACAGATACAAGAAGAGGGTAATGATCCAGCAGAATCAGGCCAAGCATATGGTACTCCTCATCAGATAGCTAGTTTGTATGGAGGTAAAGAAGACTCTGTATTAAACGTACCACAAGGTTATGATGAGAAGCAAGTTGGACCAGGACGCCCTAAAACACAAACCTCTATTATCTCAACCGACGGATCAGCATTTGGACGTGATCCATTAGGAGCCGCAGCATACAAAAAGGATGCTGAAACTGGTGAGAATAGTATGAGGCCTAACTATAAAGGAGGTAATCCATTAGCTCTTGAATCTACCATGAATGAATATCTTAAAAACAAACAATATCTAGATAAAATGTTTAGTAGTAAAAAGGGTAGAAAGGTCAATCTATTTGAAGAGTCAGATCTTTTAAGTGAAGATAATATTAAAGGAGATTTAGATTAATGTATTGATATTTATTATTAGTCGACTTGTAAAAAAATTATGGCAATTAAACACAGCAAATATCGCAATACCGGTATTTTATTTGAACTGTTAGTTAGACAAACGACGTCTGATCTACTTAACAATCAAGATTCAAAGGCGGTTAAAATCCTGAAAAAGTATTTTACAAATACGGAGTTAGGAAAAGAGTATAGTCTTTATAGCACGTTTTCAGCTAGCCCTAAATTATCTGAGGCTAAAGCAGAGATTTTAATTTCAACTATCATTGAGCAGTATAATAAATTAGACCATCAAAAGGTGGCCAAGTTGAAATATAATTTGATCAAAGAGATCAAAAAGACTTACGATTTAGACAACTTCTTTAAGACCAAAGTAGATAATTATAAGCCTTTTGCTTCTATCTACACTATATTTGAGAGCCAGAATACACAGTCTGTTGACACAAAGCAGCTTATTCTAAATAAGATTAATCTTCTTGAGCATCTTACAGAAACACCTGCTGGAGACACTAAGGCTCCAAAGTCTATAGTAGAAGAATTCATGAAAGAGGACAAAGAAATTCGTCTTCTAGCTTACAAAATATTGGTTGAGAAGTTTAACAACAAGTATCAAGGCATGTCTGAAAGGCAAAAAGATGTGTTAAAAGAATATATCACTAATATCTCAGACACAAAGAACCTTAAGCTTTATCTTAACAATCAAATCGATCAAATTAAGACAGAGCTAACTGAACTAAAAAATACTACAAATGATGCCATTATCAAGATTAAACTTGAAGAGGTTATCAAATTTGTATTGCCAATAAAAGAAAATCAATCTATAAAAGATGAGGTTATAACTGGAATTCTACAATATTTCGATTTAATCGACGAGCTTAAAAAAGGCTAATAGTGGATAAAAAGTTTAATAATCAGTTCGCTACACAGAAACTTCGTCAAGAAACATCTGCTACCAACTTTGGAGGTGCAACTTTTACTCCTGGTACTGGTGAACAAATGGCTACCAATAAGGCTTTTAAAAAGAAGACTAAGAAAGAAGTGAAAGATGTTGAGCCTAAGTTAGCAGCAGGTAAAGCTAAAATATACATGAAAGATAAATGGGGTTGGAAAGATGCTCCATCTGTACCTAACCGTCCATCTAAAGGTGGTTTTATCTACAAGCAATTGTTTGAAGAGTTAAATGAAAGCTACTCTAAGTTTAAAACCGAAACTAAAACCAGAGGTAAAGCAGATCAATTCCACCAAGCTGTTCGTGAAGTTAGAAAGAAAGTACAAGAAATTAATCGTTTGTTTGAATATGTAAGCCGCCTCAAATCAGAATTATCTGAAGGTGAAGGTGGTCTTAAATATAAAGCCCATACAGAAAAAGCCCTTAGTAAGATAAAGGAAATGGTTGCAGAACTTAATCAAAACATTAAAAAGTTTAAGTAGTCATGGCAAAAGTATCAAAAGGTGGAACATCAGTAAAGATCAATTTTGGTAAAAGAAAGAAAGGTAAGGCACAAAAATCATTTAACAAACACGATAGGTCAGAAAAAACTTATCGTGGACAGGGAAGATAAATATTTATTAGTATGACGATAATTCAATTATACCGTAAACATAAGGCTGGGGAAGTAAGCCGCGAGAAGTTTCTTTATGAAGCACGCAAGGATAATAACCTTCCTTGGGTAACCAATATTACATCTTATGATGACGCTGTAAGGATCCTTAAGAACAAGGGTATCATTAGCGAAGCGGATATTGCTGAGAATTATGAAGTTCACTATTCAGATGGAATCAGACAATCTAAGAAGTTTAAAGACATTAAATCTGCAATTGCGTTTGCTAAACAACTTGCCGCTACAAATAAAAAATTGCAGCATGTAGACGTATTTAAAGCTGGACCTAATTTTAATTCCACAGCAGATACAGATTCTGTAGTTGCTTGGTGGGGAGATGGTTCTTTTATGGATAATAAATCAAAAAGTGATCCTAAATTAGCTGCTAAAAAAATGTCTTTAAATGAGGCAGATGCTAATGTAACTACCGATCCAGCAGTTGACAGGGTTAATCCATACTTCTTGAAAAAAGGTGTACAGATGATGTTGTCAAAAGAAGACGAACTTACTAATGATTCATATAAGCTCGCCCTTAATAAAGCTGCTAAGCAATTACAAAAGAATCCTCATGCATTTGACAAAGAAATGTTTGCTAATGCAGAAGATGTAGAAAAGAAAGACGCTAAGCTTCAAACTCAAGAAGTTAAAAAAGCCAATCATAAAGATAAGGCTAATGAGATGAAGAAGGTAAAAGTTAAGGCTCTTAAAGAAGAGGCTTTAAAAGCTCTTACCAATTCTCTTAAAAAAAAAGATCAAATTAACGAAGACAGCCACTGGAAATACCATATAGGATCAGAAGTACACACTCCTGATGGTAATGGTAAAGTAACAGAAATTATCGGTAGTACTTTTACAGTTGAAATGGAAGATGGTTCATTAAAAGACTATCAGGCCAATACAGTGCATCATTTTACAGAGAAAAGCCATCAAGAAGAAGGCATATTTCCAGCTCCAGATAAAAGCCTTCCAGGTTCAGACGAACCATTACTCCAAGGATATAAAATGAATAAAGATGGCCAAAGAGCTATAAGTCCTGAAGGTGTAGAGTTCAAAGTAGGAGATAAAGCTATTACTGTAGACAGAAATGAAGAGATTAAGATTGATTCATTAAAGATTGAGCAGCGTAGGATTATGGCTGGTTATTTTGATGGAATGAATTATAACTACATTGATATTGCTGGTTTAGAAAAGCCTGCTGATACTAATCCTTGGAGTTCATGGAAAGGTAAGCCTTTTGGTGAAGCCATAAAAAAATATATGGCAAAACATAAAGGTAACAAGGAAAAGATTGGCAAATTGAAAGAAGTAATAAAGAAGATAAAAGAGGCTACAAAATTCCATGCAGGAGGAGAAGTTATCTTTACAAAAGATGCTGAAGCACCTGGATATGAAGCTGATTTAAAGAGAGCTGGAGTAAGATACACAAAAGAAAAAGTACAATAATGTCTAAGCAACTTTTAATAGAATATAATGCTTTTAGCCCGCTTCCGCAATCTTTAACTGAGGCAAAGCGCCTTTCTAATGGTAATATGGTAGTATCTGGACTTGTTCAAGCTACTGATAAACCTAATGCTAATAGAAGGATTTATCCGTATCAAACTTTATTTGAGCAAGTACAAAAATATATTGCTGGACCAATTGCTGAGAATAGAGCTTTAGGTGAATTAGACCATCCTGAATCTTCTATTATTAACCTTAAGAATGTTAGTCATAACATTGTTAGATTGTATTGGGAAGGTAAAGATCTTTATGGAGATGTTGAAATACTTCCTACACCATCAGGAAATATATTAAAAGAGTTGTTTAGAAACAATATCACTGTTGGTATATCTTCTAGAGCTATGGGTTCTGTTACTCCAATCGGTGAAGGTTTAGTACAGGTTGAAGATGATCTTGATCTTATTTGCTGGGACTTTGTATCTACACCATCAACATACGGTGCATATATGAAGCCAGTTGGAGGTTTAAGAGAGTCTGTAGATCATACTATTGCTATATCAACAAGCAGAGTTAATCAACTTATTTCTGATATCATCTGTTCGCAATCAGGAGTTTGTTGCTTGAGTAAATAAAAATATTTACGAGTTTATATATTTTTACTCTTAAGTTAGATATTTATTGCATATGTGTCATTATCTAGTATGACACTAGTGAATAAAATCCTTATATTGCTTTCTATCTAATAAGCAATCCCAGAAACAATTTTATTGAAATGAGCAATCTTTACCAAGATGCTATCCTTGACGCTAAAGCTTTAAGAGCTTCTGCGGTAGCTAATGCTAAGGCGGCACTCGAAGAAGCTTTTGAACCAAAGATTCAAGAGATGATTCGTTTGAAGCTTTCAGAAGAAGCTGAAGCTGAACTTGACGAAGTTGAAGAGATGGAGGAAAACATCGACGAAAAAATGCACGATGACAAGATGGAAGAAACCTATTCTGAAGACGGAATGGAAGAAAATCTTGACATCAACGAGGCTGAGTTAGAAGAAATTCTTGCTCAACTCGAAGAGCTTTCTAATGTTGACGAAGCTGGCCACGACGAAATGGAAGAGGTTAAGCATGACGACATGGAAGAAGCAAAAGAAATGAAAGACGAGGCTTTAAATGAAGCTGAAGAAGAAGAGGAAGAAGAAGAAGGAGAGGAAGAAGGCGAAGAGGAAGAAGAGACGGTAGGTGACGAAACTAAAGTAATCGACATCACTCTCGGAGATCTTAAGCAAGTACTCCAATCTGTAATGGCTGGTTCTCAAGACTTAGGTCTTGCTGGTGACGAAGCCGATGCTGACTCTGAAGCTGAAGCTGAAATTTCTCTCGACGAAATTCTTGCTGAACTCGAAGCCGAGGGTATGGAAGATGCGGATCATCGTGATCCAGGATTTTCCGGTGGCAGTCAAAAGCCAGTATATCCAGAGTTAGAAGAGAAGAAAGAAGACGAAAAAGATAAGATGGAAGAAGAGCTTGAAGAAGCTAAATCAACTATCGAGGCTTTACGTCAAGATCTTCAAGAGATTAACTTGCTTAATGCAAAGTATCTCTACATGAACAAGTTGTTCAAATCTAAGTCTCTTAGTGAGTCTCAAAAAGTAAAAGTGGTTAATGCTCTTGATCGTGCTGTAAGCGTGAACGAAGTTAAGAACACTTATGAAACTTTAAGAGAATCTTTTAGCGAGACTAAGAAAAATCAGCTTAAAGAATCAATTGGTTTTGCATCACAAGCAGCTGGCGTTGCTCCAAAGGCTAGAATAGTGGACGCTGATCCATTTATCAACCGTTGGCAAACTCTTGCTGGAATCAAAAAGTAAATCAATTATTAAACAAAACATTTATTTAAAATGGCAAATTTAGTTCAATCCCTTTTGACTGAATCCGCTCAAACAGCTTTCTCTGATCAACATGGTGTTGCTCAGCGTCTTGCTAAAAAGTGGAGCAAGTCTGGCCTTCTCGAGGGCATGCAAGATTACGACGCCAACAACATGGCCGTAATTCTCGAAAACCAAGCTAAACAGCTTGTAGTTGAATCTACTACAACTAACGGTAACCTTAACACCGGCGGTGCTACCTTTACCCCAGGTACTGGTGAGCAATGGGCTGGTGTAGCTCTTCCATTGGTTCGTAAAATCTTCGGACAGATCGCTTCTAAAGAGTTCGTTTCTGTACAGCCGATGAACCTCCCTGCAGGTCTTGTGTTCTATTTGGATTTCCAATATGGTAACACTAAGCCTCCATTCACCGCTGGTGATTCAATCTATGGTACACCAAGTGCAAACTTTGGTAACCAAGCTGCAGGCGCTCTTTATGGTGCTGGCCGTTTCGGTTATTCTTTGAACCAGTTTAGCGCTTCATCTACTGTAACTATCTCTTCTGCATCTTTCGCTGAAGTTGATTTCAACAGTAACTTCTCTTCTTCTATTGTAGGTGGTACAGATTCTGCACTTTCTACCGTTAAGAAGATCGCTTTCGCTACCTCTTCTTTAGTTAGTCCAAACTTTGATGGTGTACGTGCTTGGGTTATTGCTTCTGGTTCTATATCAGCTGCAACTGACACTCTTCAGCAGTTCACTAAGATCAATGGTGGTAACGTAGAATTCTTCGTTAGTGCTTCTACTTCCGAGATTTCTGGTTCTGCTGCTGGTACTAACCAATTCGTTGTTTACTACAACAAAGCTACTGACTTCAATAGCCGTGGTGATTTCGAAGATCGTTCTGGTCTTCCATCTGTTCCAAACAGCTTGTCTGCAACTTCTATCGTTATCCCTGAGATCAACGTACAAATGAAGAGCCAAACCATTTCTGCTAAAACTCGTAAGTTGAAAGCACAATGGACTCCAGAATTTGCACAAGACTTGAATGCATACCATTCTTTGGATGCTGAAGCTGAATTGACTGGTCTTCTTTCTGAGCACATCTCTTTGGAGATCGACCTCGAAATCCTTGACATGTTGATCCAAAACGCTCCAACCATTGAATACTGGTCTGCACAAGTTGGTAACCAAATCAACGCTGCTGGTACAGCATTTACTTCTAACACAGCTGGTGTTTATTATACTCAAATGAGCTGGTTCCAAACCCTTGGTATTAAGCTTCAGAAAGTATCTAACATCATCCATCAGCGTACTTTGCGTGGTGGTGCTAACTTCATGGTAGTTTCTCCAACTGTAGCTACAATTCTTGAGTCTATCCCAGGATTTGCTGCTGATACTGATGGTGCAGCTGACACTATGAAGTATGCCTTCGGTGTACAGAAGATCGGTCAGTTGAACAGCCGTTACAAGGTTTACAAAAACCCATACATGCTTGAGAACGCTATCCTTCTTGGATTCCGTGGAAATCAATTCCTCGAGTGTGGTGCTGTTTACTCTCCATACGTTCCATTGATCATGACTCCATTAGTGTACGATCCAAACACCTTCACTCCACGTAAAGGTATCATGACTCGTTACGCTATGACTATGGTACGTCCTGAATACTATGGATTAGTATTGGTTGGTGACCTTAACGTTATCTAATTATTAGTTCGTTAAACCAACAATAAAAGGGGCCTCTTTTTGAGGCCCTTTTTTTATTTATAGTCTTTTGATATTTATTTGAAAGGTACTTGAATATGGTTGACAAAAGTGCTAAGAGAAGGCCTAAAAGCGAGATTAGGTTTCAAATACAGTTAAATGAAGAACAGAAAGACGCTAAGTTAATTATACTGTCAAATAAAATAACGGTATTAAAAGGTCAAGCAGGTTCTGGTAAGTCTTTAGTTGCTGCGCAAATAGCACTAGATCTACTATTTAGAAAAGAAGTAGAGAAGGTAATATTGACAAGGCCAGCTGTAACATCAGGTGAAGAGATTGGTTTTTTACCTGGTTCTAAAGATGATAAGCTAGCTCCTTATACAGCAGCTATATATGATAACATGTATAGGTTGTATAACAAAGAGAAGATAGATAAAGAGTTGGCTGAAGGTCATATCGAAGTGATACCTTTAGCTTTTATGCGAGGAAGAAACTTAACTAGCTGTTGTGTTGTTGTCGATGAAGGCCAAAACATTACTCACAGACAAATGGAGTTGTTATTAGGTCGCATATGTCAAGGCAGTAAAATGATAGTTTGTGGTGATACAGCTCAAATTGATTTGAAAGATAAAAAGATGAGTGGTTTTAACTTTATATGCACTAACTTTAAAGAAGTGCCAGGTTTTGCAGTAGTCACTTTGAAAACAAATCATCGTGACCCAATAGTAGAAAAAATTCTTGAAATATATAAAGCTCACGATTAATGGCTTCAACTGCAACTACACCGATTTGGAATGGAACTGGAGGCGCAATATCAGGATCTACACCGTTTGGTTTTTATGATTTAGATCCTGCCTTCCAATCAGATGGTCCTAAAGTAGCTAACTTCTGTGCAAGAAAGTTAGGCTATCCTATAATGGAGGTAGAACTACAATCTGGTTCATTCTATGCTTGTTTTGAAGAAGCTGTTTCTGTTTATTCTGAAGAGCTTTATTTGCATAAAATAAAAGACAACTATTTGACTCTAGAAGGTAGTTCTACTGCTTCTCTATTAAACAATGAAGTTGTTTTACCTAATTTAAACTATACTATTACTGTTGCTGAGAATTATGGCACGCCTATTCAAGTAGGTGGCTATGTTAATCAGTATAAATCTGCTTTGTATTTAACTTCTAGTCAACAAACTTATGACTTAGAAGCGTGGGCTTTATCTGGTAGTTTAATTCAACCTGGTGATAGAATTGTTGTTAATAAGGTATATTATGAAGCACAACCTGCTATCAATCAGTATTATGATCCATATATTGGAGGCAGTATTAACTATCAAGGTGCTACTGAAAACTTTGGTTGGGCATCGTATTCACCAGGTTTGAACTTTGTTTTATTTCCTATTTATTGGGACATAAGCCGTATACAAGAGATTGAAATGTCTAATAATGTTAGACGTTCAATGTATTCATTCCAATTAACAAATAACAAACTAACTATATTTCCTTGGCCTGATAAAGATGGCATAGTTGTTTTTATTGACTATGCTAAATTCAGTGAATTAAGTAGTGTTCAAGGAAATAGTCCTTATTCTGGATCAAAAGGGTTAGTTACTAATCCATCTAATGTACCATATGCAAATATAACTTATTCACAGATTAATCAACCTGGTAAACAGTGGATCTATGAATATACATTAGCCTTAGCATCAGAGTTGTTAGGTTTGATTAGAGGTAAATATACGCAAGTACCTGTGCCTGGTGCAGAAGTTACATTAAATGGTGCTGACTTAATATCAAAAGGGCGTGATCAACAAACAGCTTTAAGGGAAAGACTTCGTAGTGATTTTGATCAACTAAGTCGTCAATCACAGTTAGAGCGTAAACAGTCTGAAAATCAATCAATATCGAGCACACTAAATGAGGTGCCGATGTTCATATATATAGGCAGTTATCTGATATTTATTATAAATACGCTATTATGATAACATGTCAGATATGTAAAAATGAATATAAAATTATAACAAATCAACATCTGTCTAAACATGGAATGACCACAGAACAATACCTAAGCCAGTTTCCAGATAGCAAATTACTATCTGAAGATACAAGGAAGAAGTACGCAGAAGGAACAAAAAAATATTATAGTCATGCATCAAAAGAAGAAGTTGCATCTAGATATAAAAATAGAGTATATAGTAATGAGTCTAAAGATAAGATAAGAATAGCGCTAATATCTAATAAACATAAAATTAATTATAACGATCCAAAAAGAGTTGAAGCAATAAGTAATGCAAAAAAAAAGTGGTGGGCTAATAAGACAAAAGAAGAGAGGTCTGCTTTTTTTAAAGACATTGTGATACCCAAAATTATACAAAATAAAGGCTATGATAATTATGCAAGACAGTGTAGAATGGCAGGTTTAAAAGGATACAGTTTTGTTATAAAAAAAGGTAAAGATAAAGAGAGTAATGGTTTTGAAACGTATATGTATTCTATTGTTGAATCTAAAGGACTAACTTATTATAAGCAGTTTGAAATAGACGGATGGTTTTATGATTGTTATATACCTGAAAAAAATTTGATCATAGAGTTTGACGGTGATTATTGGCATCCAGAAAAAGAAGAAGATTGCATCAATGACAGATTAAAGAATCAATGGAGAATAGATAGAATAAAAGATTCTCTCGCTATAAAAAAGGGTTATAGTATAATAAGAGTCAGAGAGAGTAAAAAAGATACGCTAAAAGATATTATATAACATGGGAATGTTCGGATCAATAAGAGATGTGGCTACAATGAAGATCTTTACAAAAGAGATCATTGAAGATGTTGTGTCTCAAGAAATTGGCTACTATAAAATAAAGCTAGGCGATACTGAACCTAATGTATATGGTGAGGCTATAACCAGATATTATATTGGGCCTGTTTTGATTCCTTGTTTAATTGTTCGAGGTGAATTTACAAGAGACGCAGATGAGTTTGGTTTTGATACAAAACGAGACGTTGATTTTCGCTTCTTTAAAGATCATTTAATCGAAGCAAATATAGTACCAG
>Ga0222713_10000464_pt1 | contig 45924 bp, 40 predicted proteins | sample C33_649DmetaG_FD_165061 | JGI IMG/M metagenome (GOLD analysis project Ga0222713, IMG submission 165061) | Estuarine water microbial communities from San Francisco Bay, California, United States - C33_649D | ecosystem: Environmental > Aquatic > Marine > Unclassified | place: USA: California... | reverse complement strand
AGCAATTGATATTGAGAATAAGATTTTTGCTATAGCTGGTTTTGAGTTTAATATAGCTTCGCCACAACAAGTTGGAAATGTATTGTTCGAACATCTAAAACTTTTAGAAAAGCCCAAAAAGACAAAAACTGGGCAATATCAAACCGATGAAGAGACGCTGCAATTTTTGAAAGGTAAGCATAATATTGTTGAAAATATATTGAACTTCCGAGCGCTGCAAAAATTGCGCAGCACATATGTAGATGCTCTTCCTACTATGGTCAGAAAAGATACTAATAAGGTCCACACTAACTTTAATCAGGCTGTCGCTGCAACCGGTCGTTTGAGTTCTCAAAATCCAAATCTTCAGAATATTCCAATTCGTACAGACTTAGGTCGTGAGATTAGAAAGTCTTTTATTGCTAATGATGAAGATTCAGTTTTGTTAAGTGCGGATTATTCTCAAATAGAATTAAGAATAATTGCACATATTTCTAAAGATCAAGGCATGATAGACGCCTTTAATTCAGGTTTGGATATTCATACTGCAACAGCCTCAAAAGTCTATGGTATTCCGGTTGAAGAAGTCGATTCGGATATGAGGAGGAAAGCAAAGACGGTAAATTTTGGAATAATTTATGGTATTTCGGCATTTGGTTTAAGCCAACGGGTTCAAATCAGTAGAGCGGAAGCAAAAGAAATCATTGATAATTACTTTATTCAGTTTCCAGGTATTAAGCAATACATGGATAAAACGGTAAATTCAGCTCGTGAGCTAGGTTATGTAGAAACTATTACCGGTAGAAAAAGAAACTTACGAGATATTAATAGCAGAAATGCTACGGTGCGCGGTTTTGCAGAGCGAAATTCTATTAATGCACCAATACAGGGTAGTGCTGCTGATATGATTAAAATAGCTATGATTCAGTTGCAAGATTGGTTAAGAAAATCAGACTTAAATACTAAAATGATTTTGCAAGTGCATGATGAATTATTGTTTAATGTTCCAAAGAACGAAATTGGAATAGTACAACAAAAAGTAAAAGAAATAATGGAAGGTGCAATGAAATTAGATGTTCCAGTGCTTGTAGAGTCAGGAACTGGTTCTAACTGGTTAGAGGCACATTAATTCCAAAACTTCCACTGAAACCCAAAACGAAAACGTCCGGGTTGAATGGGGTATTGTAAAATTGTTTCGTATCGTTTATTTACATTAGGAAGAATAATCCATTCATTCCAATGCTCGTATTTGAAAAATATATCTATTGTTTGTATTCGAGAAATTGCATAAAAAGATATTATCGGGTAATTTCCAAGTACTAAATTTGATGTTTGATTAAATTGGAAGTTGTGATATATCGGATTGTAATTTAAGGAGTTATATTTAGAATAATAGGTAAAATCAACTCCTAATCTGTAGAACAGTGCTTTTTTGAATGCATCGTCCTGATAATTAAATCCAAATCTTCCAAACCAATTCGGAAACCACTGATTTTGTTGTTCGTTTATACTGTTAAACTGGTAAAATGAGGAAATATAAACACCCCAATTATCACCTTGGAATTGAGTGGTAATTTGATTTTTTAAGTAGTTCCAATTATTTATTTGCGCAGGAACATTTGCAGTGAAAAATAGTGGTGTATTGTTGCTGGATCCAAAAGTTAAAGATGTGAGAAGTTGAAGTCGACTTTGTTTTCTTTGCCAATGAAGTTTTACTAATCGGTTTGATGTAAAATCGTTTATTTCTGGTCCTGATTTAAAGTCTGAAAATGCGTTTTGGAAGTATTTAAAATAAATAGAAAAAGGTTGATTTTGATTGAGTAATCTTACTCCAAACTCTGATAAACTATCTTTGTATGTAGATTGAACTTCAAAATAATGAGCACTCTTCCCATATCCACTTAAGGTGTATGACCCATCTAATGTGAATAGTATTTTATTAAATCGAAAAATCGAATTTAACCCTATATTATTTTGATTATAGGAGTTTACCCATCGTTGTGAATCGTTGGCTTGATATAGATATTTTAATGTGTTGTATTCATGGAAGATTTGTGTACTTATAGGAATAAAGTTTGACTTCCAATTTATACCTAGCTTATGATTCCATTGACGCCAAGCGCTGCTATCTTGTAAGCTACTACCACCAAATCTTAATGGTTGTAAATAGACTGAAGAATCATAACTTCTATCTGTGTATTCAAATCTATCTCTTGTGAAAACTATTGATTGTTCTAATGACCAATTTAGGGTTGTATCTAAGAAATATTTGTGTTTAAATAGATGTTTGGTATTGCTAAGAAAAGAACTAGCGGTTTGGTTTGTAGGGTAATAAATTCCAAATTTCCTCAATGACCAATCTGTTTGTGATGAGTCAACACCATAAAACAAAGTATCATTCAATAATCCAAAGTTCTCATTTCTTCTATTTCTATTCCAAGTAAGAATAATTTGCTGCCGGTACCTCGTATTGAGGCTAGTGAAGTCACTTCCAAAGGCAATATTTCTAATTAAATTATCCTGATTGTCACCAACATAATGATTGTCGTTAATTAAGCTTCTGTAGTTGAGTGAAACATTCCAAGTGGGTGAGAAATTTTGAGAATGTAAAGCGTTCATTCCTATTAAACCTCCATCTCCTTGTGAATAATCAAACTGTGTAAAAGCTTGACCTACACGGTGAAAATTGAAATTTTCAGGTGAAAACATGTACGTATAAGCAGTATTTAAACCAGTGTAAATATGTTTTTGAGGGTCTGAAAAATAAAGAGGAAGTTCTGGACTCCCAGGGCTGCCAATATTACCAATAGGTTTCCAAGATTGTTGCATTGGAGTATACCATTGCACATTAGTTAAACTTGAATCTGCTGGAATGAAGGTGTCTAGTTCATTCCATAATTTACAGGCATTTTGTGTGTAAGGTAGTATTTGTGGTCTTGTGTCAACAATAGAATCCCTTAAAGATTTTAAAGAATCTAAAGTCTTCGCTTCGGCTTCCGTATTATTTGAACGTGGCATTCCAAAGGGAATTTGTGCCCATAAATCAGATATAAAAAGGGCTGATAGAACCAACAGAAGAGCTTTTAGGGTTTTCAAAATGCTCTACAAATTTGCGGATAAAATTTGATGCCTAAAAGGGAAAGTATATATGAGACGGTTTTTTGTAAAAAAGTGATAAATTTGGGTATGGGGGAATGGACTCTTTTTTTATTACTCAGTCAAGTGATTGTTTGGAGTTCAATAAAGTATCTAGTGGGTGTTGGATTAGCATTAATTTATTTGCCTCTAATTCAGGGTTGGCTTTATTCTACCATTGGGGGATTATTAGGCATAATAATTTTTGTATTTGTTGGTGAGAATATCCAAAAAACTCTGTTAAAACGATGGCCTGTATTTTTTTCGAATAAACGTTTTAGTAGAAAAAATAGGAATCTTGTAAGAATTAGACAAAAAGGAGGACTTTTAGTGGTTTCCTTACTAACACCATTCGTTCTGAGTATTCCCGTTGGGTGTATCTTGGCTACCACTTTTGTCCATAATCATTGGAAAATAATAACCTACCAATCATTATCACTTTTACTTTGGAGTATTCTTATTTTCGGGGGTAGGTATTATTTGGGTGAGGCATTTCCTTTCTTGTAAGGTTGGGTAATTGCGAGTTTATGACATTCTGTTAATTTGGAAATATTTATCTTGCATGAGAATTATGAAATTCAATAAATTAAGATTTGTACTATTTGGTTTAATGACTCTCGGAGGCTGTCAGAAACGACCTTTGAGTTGGGATGTAGATAATACAATTCCATTATTCAAAACCACTTTTAGTATGGATAATTTAGATACTAGATATATTACAAATTCATCAGCTGATTCAAGTTATATTCTTAATTATTCCAATACTATTTATAGTTATAAAATAAATGATTTACAAGCCTCTGATACTGGAATTCAAGCGGCATTTTCATTGAGTAAATTGCGGTTAAACGATCAGGTCATAACCAACGTTATTTCTTTAGGGGATATCAATCCATTATTCAAAGCATTGGATGGTCAAACAATTATTATCCCGGCACAGGATCAACAGAATCTAGATCCCACAGAAATTGATGCTAGTGCCTTTTTTGAGACAGCAACACTTGATACTGGATATTTAGATATTACTATCACTAATGAGCTACCAGTGAATATTTCTCTTATTGAGTTTGAACTTAGAAATAAGGATGATAACTCGGTAGTGGCAAGTGATCAGTTTACAAACATTGCTCCAAATGGCGGAAGTGATAAAAAGACTATAGATCTTGGCGGTAAAACCGTGAACAAAACACTAATAGGTGTAATAAAAAGGTTGATTACAGATCAAAGTCCGTCTGCAGTAACCATTGATGTTAGCAAAGGCATCAGGGTTGACCTGGGTGTTCGGCAACTTCGACCAAGTTCCGCAATAGCAGCATTCCCAACTCAAGATGTAATTGATCAAGATGAAGGATTAACCTTGTACATGGGTGGCGCTGAAGTTAAATATTTCAAAGTAGCCAGTGGAAGGCTAAAAATTGATGTTTTTAGTACAGTTCGGGAAGATTTAGATATGTATATAGAACTTCCTGGAGCAATTAAAGACGGAAAGAAATTTGTAGATATTGTTCATCTCGATGCTGCCGAACCAGGCGGTTCATCTCAAACCAATACCATTTACGAAATGGAAGGTTATTTAATTGACTTTAGAGGTAAAAATCCTACCGTTACCGATACTGTAAACACTTTCCATCAGATTTTAAAAGTTACCTTAGACTCTAGCGGAAGAAAAATTCCCGTGAATCTCAGCGATAGCATCCGACTTGATTATAAAATTGAGGGATTAAAACCCGAATATGCTATTGGTTACTTGGGAAATTCAATTGATACTACAGGTTTGGATACAGTAGGTATTGATTTATTTAAGGGCTTAACGGGAGATGTAGATTTTCAAGATTTTGAGGTGAATTTTTTACTAAGAAATAGCATTGGTACTGATGGTAGAATTAACCTAAAACAGTTATCGAGTATAAATGCATTTTCAGGTAGTAGAGTTGACTTGAATGCTCCAGCACTAACCGGTGATTTATTTGTAACAAAACCTCCATTTCAAAGAGGTCAATTTTCAGAAACTAGTATTACTTTAAATCCTCAAAATAGCAATGTGAAAACCTTTTTTGAAAACCTTCCCCAGTTATTGGAATATGATTTAGAAACCGAGATTTCGCCTAATGGAAACGTTAATAATTACACTGATTTTGTTTTCGATGATTCACGAATGGATGTAATTCTTAACGTTAATATGCCATTTGCCTTTTCATTTGGAGGTTTAACATTGAGAGACACACAAGGGGTTAATTTCTCTGAGTTTGGCGATATTACTAGATTGAAATCGGCAAAATTGTTTCTTGAAATGGAGAACTACTTCCCATTGGATTTGAAACTTAATGTAAATATGTTGGATAAGAATTATCGGAAGTTAGGTTCATTTAATAGCACTCCAACAGATGGAATTCCTTCGGCTGCCGTTGATGCAAATGGATATCCAATTAATTCAAGCTCTCAAACGCTAATAGTAGAATTAGATCGTGAGAGGGCTCAGAATCTAGTAAATACCCATTATTTTGAAATAATATTAGAGGCTAAAGGAAGTCAAAAAATGCAAAAGTTGTATAACAACAGTAAGTTAATCATGGAGTCGAGAATGCAGTTTGAGTATGAATTACAGAATGATTAAACCTATTTTTTTTGTAGCAGGATTCTTGACTTTTCCTGTTTGGGGCAGCGACTCAACGAGCCTAAATCAAGAGGTTCAATTAATACCCGATCACGAGTTAAGTATTGAGGTAAAAACTATTAGACCTATCGCAAATTATGTAATTGAAACGGGATCTAATTCTATACCTTTTGAAATGATGAGCAGGATGGTTTTGGGCGGATATATTTCAACTGATAGGATGGAATCTATTACAAATTCATTATCTGAAAATAATAGATTGGGATTTTATCAAAGTTGGCACATTGGCTTATATCCTATTCCAAAAATATTTGAAACTCAGAGTGAAAATAAATTAGCCTTAAAACAAGTTAGATTTATTTCAGAGTCATTTGGTGGGGCAACCTTTACTGAAGATGCGTTTGGATTAATTTTTAGGGGAAATACTCCTTACTTAGGAAAGGAATTAAATACAGGAAGTAACAGATTTATGACTTTTTCTCAAAAAGGATTAAGATTTGATTTTGAAAAAAAATCATTTTCATGGGCCGTTCAATTACATCAAATTTCCAATTATAACAATTTACAAACTGAAAACTTATCGGTTTATTCTTCAAGTATAGGGGATTCTATAGCTATGAAGGGTTCTATGTTTTCTCAAACTTCAGATCCGAACGAATCTGCAGGCTGGGGGGCACAATTAAACTTTTCTTATTTTAAGAAAATTGGTAAAGGAGTAGCTTTTTTCGGATTTGAAAATTTAGGAATAAATCAATTGAGCAATGTTAAGACTATATACCGTGGAGTGCAATTTGAGAATTCATCTATAGATCCCATAAAATGGGTTGACGAAGAAAAAATCACCATAGTTCCCCTGAATTTGGCCATAAGCGATTTGGTTGGGTCAAAATGGTTTAGAAATACTCGTGATACCCTAATACAGGACTTGAATTTTGATACAATAACTCAGCGTGGTACATTTTACACTCCGATTCACTTATTTGCTCAATACCACAGAAATTTAAATAATAATTCTAGCAGTGGTTTGATGTGGTATAATGTCAGAGTAGACTACCGTTATCTGTTGGGATATTTCCCCAAATTAAGTACAACGTTCAATTTTAAGCCTTTTGCAAAAGGTAAACTTAGGAATTTGAATGTTCACGGTGGGGTTTCACTTGGTGGCTTTGATACTTGGGATATAAATGCTGGAGTAGAATGGTATACAAATCCTTTATATATAAAACTTCATTTTACTGGAATTGAATCTTTCATTGCGCCTTCATCACAACATGGTGGAGGAATGCAACTCACGCTATTTTATCCGTTCTATTGAGTCGAGATTAACCAATTTAATGATGCGAACATCTCCAATCCTAACCAACGGAGTTGCTTCAAGTAGCGGAGAAACATTATTTTTATTTTCACCTAACAGCACACAAATTGGTAGTGTGTTTGGTGTATTTTTAAGTTTTTCTAAAACAATATTTTTTGTGATATTTAGGTCAAAATCTGGGGCTATTCTTATACCTTGTTCTTTAAGAAAGTATAGGTTGGTATTTGGACTTGCATCCTCGGCTGTAATTAATTCATAGTTTTTATTTGGGTATTTGGTATCAAGCCATGATTTAGCTTTTTGAAGATCGCTAATCTGTGATTTAGATATCAATGATTGATTAAAGTAATCACCTTCTGTAAATGTTCGACGTAATTGATTTTTGGCATGAAAAAAATTGATGAATGGTGATATATAAATCCCGATCATTACCAAGATGCCAACCATGCCTCGAAACATGAATTGGTTAAAAATTAGCTTTTGGTAAATAAAGCAAATCATAAAAAACACTGCGGGAAGTATTTGTAAAAAATAATAATCGTGAAATCTAAATTGGCGATTAAAGAGAATAAAAACTCCCAAAAACGATAGGATTTGAAATATTGAAATCACTCCCCATAATTCTAAGTTTTTTAAATTTCTTTGAATTGCAAAAAGAAAAATAAGCGCCAACAAAATCAAAAATTCCTGAGGGTAAATACTTTCAATCCAGGTATTTATTGCAAATTGAGAGTTATCTAAAAATTCAGAAAAGCTAGAAGGTAAATTGGTTTTTTGAAGGAAGTGATAATTGTAAGTTTTAGCCGTAAGTTGGTGGGCGTAATAGTACCAAGTTGGAACAAATAAAATTGGTAAGATAAAAGACCAAAGGCCCGATGAAAATTTAATCTTTTGAAGTTTGAATCTATCACCAAATAAAACAATGAGTACCATCATGATCCAATTGGAGAGTAGAGTGACTTTTAATAGACCAGCGAACAATAGTGATACGTTAGTCTTAAGAAAATTATTACTTGGAAGTTTACCGTTATATCCCTGAATAAAATACCACCAACCAAGCATCGTTAAAGACAGGCTGGGCATATCTGGAAGAAAATTCCATTGATAAAATATAAATATTGGGGATGAGGCCCATAATACCCAGATTAAAACTCGATGGCTTTGTTTTTGAGTTATTTGACCTAAAATATTCCAAACGGCCCATAATCCAAACATAGAAATAATTCCAACTATAACTCGATAGATTGAATCATGGAAGCCAAAGAGATCGTATAAAAATGATACTAAATACTGTATTATTGGAAACTCTAGGCCTGTAATTCCCTGAAACGCCCTATTTTCCATTACACGTGGCTCGAAGAAGTTCCGACTTTCTTGATAATAGTTAAGTGCTATACTTGCACGATCGGCTTGAGCACCTTGATGCATCCCTATGGGGGGTAAGCCAATATATTCCAACCAACCAAGAATTAATTCAAAAGCTAGAAATAAAATTAAAAATGACCGGTTGGAAGAATTCACTTTTTCAATGATTCAATATTTGTGTCTTTCACAATGTAGTGAGGTCTGTTTTTAACATTCTCATTAACCCTTCCCAAATATTCTCCTAAAATACCAATACCTATTAATTGAACGCCACCTAAAAAAAGTATTGAGATTTGCATTGAAGTCCACCCTGTAACGGTGAAACCAAAGAGCTTTTGATAAACGGTATAGAGTATTACAATAAAACAAATAAATGAAACGCCAAACCCCATTAGCGTGGCAATTTTTAAAGGCCAGGTACTGAAGCTACTAATTCCATCCAATGCAAACTGTATCATCTTTTTATAAGTAAACTTTGTAGTTCCATGAATTCTCTCTGCACGATCATATTCAATAAAGGTTTGATTGAAACCAATCCATGAAATCTGTCCTCGAATGTATTTGTGTTGTTCAGGCATTTGCTTGAGAATTGCCTGTATTTTTCTATGAATTATTCTAAAATCACCGGTGTCTACGGGGATTTCAATAGAAGTAATATTGCGAAGAATGCGGTAGAAGATTTTTGCTGTGAATTTCTTTAGAAATCCTTCGCCTTTTCTTTTCTTTCTTTTCGCATAAACCACTTCATAACCCGACTTTGCTTTCTCTAGAAGTTCGCTAATTAACTCGGGGGGATCCTGGCCGTCGCCGTCCATTACAATAATATATTCTCCAGCGGCATTTTCAATTCCCGCTGATATAGCATGTTGGTGCCCGAAATTCCTTGAAAAATCAATGTACTTTACTTGTGGAAATTGGTGTGAAAGTCCAATTACTAATGGAAGGGTATTGTCAGCTGAGCCATCGTTCACGAATATTAATTCCCAATCAGTTACAGGAATATTCTCCTTGATCCGATTGAATAGCATCTCAATATTTTTTTCCTCGTTGTAAACAGGAACTACAACCGATAGTTCAATTGAATTAGTCGACACATCACAAAGGTATTTAATTTTGGTTTAATTAAATTTGCCAGATGAAACGTAAATTTTTAGTTAATGTGTTGAGTCTATCATTACTGGTATTTATAACTTCATGTATTGGTAATTCAGTGGATGAATCGAATACAGAAATTAATGAAAGTGGGGAAGATGTTCATGCACCAATGACTTCAACTACTGAGGAAGTGAGTCAAGAGGATCATGGTGGGATGATTACCAAAGATTCTTTTGATAAAGTAATTGCCGGAAATAAGTTAACTATGGTAGATTTCTATACAACTTGGTGTGGTCCTTGTAAAATGATGGCACCATTTGTTCAGCAAATAAAAGTAGAGAATGCAGATATTGTAAATGTGATTCAAGTTGATGCAGAAGCACAACTAGATATTGCTAGCCGCTATAATATCCAAGGTTACCCAACACTTATTTTCTTTAAAGGAGGACAAATTGTTTTTGAAGCTTTGGGTGGCAGAGGTAAATCAGATTTGCTAGATTTAGTAAACAAGTACAAGTAATTTTGTTATTAACTTATGGAAAAAGTGCCCTTCCTAAGGGCATTTTTTTTCTTTTGTAATCATATTTTTGGTAATGAGTTTTTTTCCTTCAGATTGGGACGATGAGTTCGAAGATGGTTTTGAGTCATTTCAGGGTGATTTAAACAAATTGGCTAAAGAGTTTGAATCGCGTTCTAGGGATTCTTTCTCCGCTAGAGAATTATTAGAACTCTTTAAGCATTACACCGTCAATGCTCCTACTGGGAAAAATCCATTTCTTCTTGAGAAGTATGCTAAAATGGTAGTAGAAATTGGGGTTCAATCTTTTCCCTATATGCCAATTTTTACTCTTCATATGGTTGAGTTGCTTATTCAAGAAGGTAAACACAAGAAGGCATTACGCTATATTGATCAATCCTTAGAATACAATGCATTTGAATCAACTTTATTAATGATGCGTGCTATTGTTTACTCGCACGAAGGTGCTCGAAAAAATGCATTTGATGCACTTGATGAGGCACTGCAATCGATAGGTTTAGATGATCAAATATTGGAGGATTTCCTCGATATGGTTATGCACTACGATCAAATAGATTTGGCTGAACCAATTGCAGCGAAGGCAATTGAAGCGAAAGCTGAAATAATTCCAATCTTTGAAAAGTACCTTAATAAGAATGACGATCATCAGATTGTTAAAATGATGATTCCTGCAATTAATGCCCAGATAGACAACGATCCATACATGTCAGAAGCCTGGTATCTATTAGGTGTCTCCTATGCGGCAATTGAAGATCATTCAAAAGCCATCGAAGCGTTTGATTATGCAGTCACTATTAGGGAAGAATTTATCGAGGCTTGGTTGGGGTATATAGAGTCGGATTATGAATTGCAAAATTATTCTTCTGTGGTAGAGAAGTTTGAAGATTTACAAAGCAGAAATAACAAGGATAAATTGAATAACATTGAAGGATTATATGCATGGAGTTTACATGAGATTGGGAGATCTGATGAGTCTAGAAAAGTTTATAAATCACTTGTGAAGAAAAATCCCGAAGATTCAGAAAATTGGTACAGTTTGGGTTTAACATATCACCACGAAGGTGAATATGGAAAAGCAATACCTTTTTTAGAGAAAGCTTGGAGTATTGATTCGCTAGAAACAGACTATGGTGTAGTTTTAGCAAGTGCGTATTTTGGCAACCATGATGTTGAAAAGTGGTCTGCACTTTATAAAGAATTAAGTGAGCAGTTTCCACTTGAGCCAGACGTTTGGTTAGATTGGGGACTCGCTTTGTATGAACTTGGAGAACTTGATGAATCTATAGAAGTTACAGAGCAAGGTATTGGCCATAATCCTCAAACTGTTGTGCTTTTGTATAGATTTGCAGCATTGCTATATTTAAATGGTGATATGTCTGCTGGACTTTTGCTGTTAGAAAAAGCATTAGAATTTGATTTTAAAGAACACGAGACCCTCTTTACTTTTGCACCTCAGTTAAAGAAATCCAGTAGTATTCTGAAGTTAATTGCAAAATATTCAGAGAGTTCGAACAACGAAAATGAATAACGATATTTTTAATCTTAACAATCTTCCAGAAAGAAAAATAAAACCAAGGCAAGGTGGGATTACTATGGTTATGGATAAAGGCTTGTCACTAAGACAAGTGGAAGATTTCCTAGAAACCACTGCTTCCTACGTTGATATTGTGAAACTCGGTTTTGGAACATCTTTTGTCACATCAAAACTTGAAGATAAACTTGCCCTGTATAAAAGTGCAGGGATCCCTGTTTACTTTGGAGGTACTTTATTTGAAGCCTATGTTGTTAGAAATCAGTTTGATGATTATCTCAGATTACTCGATAAAATGAACATTACTCATGCCGAGGTTAGTGATGGTTCTATAGAGGTTAATCATGAACAGAAATGTGAGTGGATCAGAAAATTATCGAAGAATTTTACTGTTTTAAGTGAAGTTGGTTCAAAGGATGCTGAGAAAATCATTCCGCCCTATGAGTGGATTGAGCAAATGGAGTTAGAATTAGAAGCTGGAGCTTGGAAGGTAATTGGAGAGGCTAGAGAAACTGGAACCGTTGGAATATTTAGAAATTCTGGGGAAGTGAGATCAGGTTTGGTCGCTGAAATCATCCGTAAAATACCCATAGATTCAGTTATTTGGGAGGCTCCACAGAAAAGTCAACAAGTGTGGTTTATTCAATTATATGGCAGTAATGTTAATTTAGGAAATATTGCCCCATCTGAAGTTCTTCCTCTTGAAACTATCCGTCTTGGATTGAGAGGAGATAGTTTTGACTTTTTTCTAAAATAGCTTAAAATTTGTCTTGACAAAGCTCAATTAGTACGCTATTTGTGCTTTTTGGGTGCAGAAATGCTATGCTTTTATTATCTGCTCCATCTTTCGGTTCACTATTTATTAAAGGGAATCCTTGGCTTTCTTTTTCTTTAAGTTCTTTTTCGATATTTTCAGATTCAAATGCAAGATGGTGAATGCCTTCTCCCCTCTTCTCAATATATTTAGCAATAGGGCTGTCGGGTTTTGTGGCAGCAAGCAGTTCAATTTTTACATCACCTAATAGAAAAAATGAGGTCATTACACCTTCGCTTTCTACTTCTTCGCGTTTGTATGAATCAACACCAAGAATTTTTTTAAATAGCTTCTCCGACGCTTCTAGATCAGCAACGGCTATACCAATATGTTCAAGTTTTTTAGGCATTTATCTTCGAAATTTAACTTTTGTTCTACAAATTAACACAAAGTGCAAACGAATTCGGTTGGAGTTTGTTAATTTTGTTGTTTAGAAATTGTCTAAATAAAATAAAAAATTCAATAATGAAATTACCAGTATACCTAGATAATAATGCAACCACTGCGGTGGATCCAAGAGTGTTTGAAGTAATGACCCCATATTTTTTGGATGTATACGGAAATGCGGCTAGTCGCAGTCATCCTTTTGGCTGGGCTGCTGAAGAGGCTGTCGATTATGCAAGAGGACAAATAGCTAAGTTAATTAATGCCAATTCAAAGGAAATTATTATTACTTCCGGTGCAACAGAGAGTAATAATTTAGCACTTAAAGGTGTGTATGAAATGTACGCGGCAAAGGGTAATCACTTTATCACGGTTTCAACAGAGCACAAGGCAGTATTGGATGCTTGCAAACACCTAGAAAAGTTAGGTGCTGAAGTTACTTACTTACCAGTAGCAGAAGACGGTTTAATAAAATTGAGTCAAATTGAAGAGGCAATCCGTCCCAATACAGTTTTGGTTTCTATAATGTATGGTAATAACGAACTTGGAGTTATTCAGCCAATTCGCGAAATAGGTGAATTGTGTAAATCTAAGGGAGTTTTATTTCATTCAGATGCAACTCAGGCAGTAGGTAAAATTCCGGTTGATGTAATTGCGGATAATATTGATTTGATGAGTTTTACTGCTCACAAAATGTATGGCCCTAAAGGCGTGGGTGCATTATACGTTAGAAGAAAGAACCCACGTGTTAAGGTTACTGCACAAATGGACGGTGGTGGCCATGAAAGAGGAATGCGTAGTGGTACATTAAATGTTCCCGGAATTGTTGGTTTTGGTAAGGCATGTGAAATTGCAATGAAAGAAATGCAGTCAGATGCAGAGCGTTTAAGCAAACTTCGAGATAAATTAGAAAATGCTTTATTGCAGCTGGAAGAGGCTTATGTAAATGGTTCAATTGAAAACAGACTTCCTCATACTACTAACATTTCTTTCAAATATGTTGAAGGAGAAGGGTTAATGATGGGTATAAAAGATATCGCAGTTTCTTCCGGTTCTGCTTGTACCTCGGCTTCCCTTGAACCAAGTTATGTATTAAAGAATTTGGGTCTAGATGATGAATTAGCCCATTCTAGTATTCGTTTTGGTTTAGGTAGATTTACTACTGAAGAAGAAATCGACTTTACTATAGATTGCGTCACTACAGCAGTTAATAAACTAAGAGATATGAGTCCGTTGTGGGAGATGTTCAAAGAAGGAATCGACTTGAAATCTATCGAATGGTCAGATCATTAGTAAGAAGACTTTTGTAATTTAGAAACATTTTAAATAATTTTGAAAATAAAAATATAATATTATGGCATATTCAGAAAAAGTTGTTGATCACTATACAAACCCTAGAAATATTGGAACACTAGACAAGGGTTCTGATAAAGTTGGAACTGGTTTAGTAGGAGCTCCTGAATGCGGAGACGTAATGAGACTTCAAATACAAGTTGATGATGCAACTGGAGTAATCGAAGACGCCAAGTTCAAAACTTTTGGATGTGGTTCTGCAATTGCTTCATCTTCTTTAGCTACTGAATGGTTGAAAGGTAAAACAATTGACCAAGCTTTGGAAATTGATAATATGGATATTGTTGAAGAATTGGCACTGCCTCCTGTGAAAATTCACTGTTCAGTATTGGCAGAAGATGCAATTAAGTCTGCAATCAATGATTATCGTACTAAGCGCGGCTTAGAGGCAATAGAAGTAAAATCTAGTCACTAATGATTTCCGATCCTAACGCAATAACTATTACAGATAAGGCAAGGCAAAAAGTCTATGACCTTATGTCTAATGCTGATATACAAGCTCCTGATTATTTTTTGCGTGTGGGTGTAAAAGGAGGGGGCTGTTCAGGTTTATCTTACGAACTTGATTTTGATAATGAGTCAAAAACAGAGGATATGGAATTTGGTGATGAAACACTGAAAATTGTTTGTGACATGAAAAGCTTCCTTTATTTATGTGGAACAGAATTAGACTTCTCGGATGGTTTAAATGGTAAAGGATTCAACTTTATCAATCCAAATGCGGCTAGAACATGCGGCTGTGGAGAAAGTTTTGCCATTTAATATTTTTTCGTGCAACAAGATACCTTTCAACTTACGAAGGAATTTATTCCTCTAAACCAGCTCATAAAACTTTTGGGTTGGACTGAAACCGGAGGTCAATCTCATGAGTTAATTGATCAGGGTTTCGTATTGGTTAACGGTGAGGTTGAAACACAACGTCGCAAAAAGGTTGTAAAGGGTATGGTGGTTCAGATCGAAAATCAGAAAGTCGTTATTGAATAGCCTTAAGTTAGACTACCACATTTACAATCCTATTAGGAACTACAATCACCTTTTTAGGTGCTTTTCCGTCTAACCATTTTTTTACTATCTCGTTTTCTAAAACGGCCTTTTCAATATCTGCTTTAATAGCATCTACAGGGAACTCAATTTGCGTACGAGTTTTTCCATTAACGCTTATTGGATAGCTGAAGCTGTTTTCTCGAATATATTCCTCGTTATATTTTGGCCAATCTGCAATGTGAATAGAGTTTGTATTTCCTAACCTTTCCCAAAGTTCCTCAGTAATATGCGGTGCAAATGGTGCCATAATAACTAGTACTGATTCTAAGATTTCCTTGTTATTACATTTCAATGTAGACAATTCGTTTACACAAACCATAAACGCCGATACTGAGGTATTGAAACTCATATTTTCAATATCTTCAGATACTTTTTTAATTGTTTTATGAAGAATTTTTCTTGCTTCTGGGGATGCTTCGCTATTCGAGAGATTCAATTCTTGGTCTTTATAAAATAAACGCCAAAATTTCCCTAGAAATCTAGATACACCTTCAATTCCATGGGTGTTCCATGGTTTGCTATCAGTTAAAGGACCCAAGAACATTTCATAGAGTCTGAGTGTATCTGCACCATATTGTTCGCAAACATCATCTGGGTTAACAACATTTCCCCAACGTTTGCTCATTTTTTGACCATCTTCACCCATTATCATTCCTTGGTTTACCAATCTTTTGAAAGGCTCATCCCAATTTAGATAGCCAAGGTCATATAAAAACTTGGTCCAAAATCTAGAATATAGCAAGTGACCAGTTGCATGTTCGCTACCACCCACATAGAGATCTACTTGATTCCAATATTCTAAGGATTCTTTAGATGCAAATTCATTAGTATTATTTGGATCTGCATATCGCAGGAAATACCAACTACTACCCGCCCAACCAGGCATAGTATCAGTTTCTCTTGTTCCGCTCTCATGGTTAACCCATTCGGTAACAGCCGCCAATGGGCTTTCTCCGGTTCCCGTAGGTTTATAACTACGAACATTAGGAAGCTCTACAGGAAGGTTTTTAATTAATTGCGGTATTCCATTATCATCGAAGATAATTGGGAATGGCTCGCCCCAATAGCGTTGTCTTCCAAAGCCAGCTTCTCTTAGTTTATAATTGATTTTTCTATTACCAATTCCTTTGTTTTCAACTTCTTCTATGGCCCTTTTAATAGCTTCGGACACATCAAGACCATCTAAAAAACCACTATTAAAACAAATACCATCTTTAGCAGAAAATGCCTCTTGGAGTGGAGATTCGATTTCTTTGTCCTTAGGTTTTATAACAGGAATAATCTCGAGATTAAAGGCCTGTGCAAATTCAAAATCTCTATCATCATGTGCAGGCACTGCCATTATTGCACCAGTGCCATAACCTGCTAATACATAATCACTGGCCCAAACCGGAATAGGTTTATTGGTAAATGGGTTTACAGCATAAGCACCCAGAAAAACACCTGTTTTTTGGGTGTCGGCCATTCGCTCAATTTCTGACCTATTTTTCGCTTTGTTAATATATTCTTCAACAGAACCCTTTTGCTCGTTTGAGCAAATTTCTAATATCCCATCCCATTCAGGTGCAAGGACCATATAGGTTGCTCCAAATAACGTATCAGGTCGTGTTGTAAATACTTTTATTTTTTTATCGGAATTTTCTATTTGAAATTCAATTTCAGCACCTTCACTTCTGCCAATCCAATTACGCTGAATTTCTTTTAAAGAGTCTGACCAATTAATTTGGTTCAGACCTTCTAATAATCGATCGGCGTATGCAGTAATTCGTAAGCTCCATTGCTTCATCTTTTTTCGCACTACCGGGTATCCACCTCGTTCACTTACTCCATTCACAACTTCTTCATTGGCCAATACAGTGCCTAATTCAGCACACCAGTTAACAGTTGTTTCATCAATGAATGCTAAACGGTATTGATTTAACATTCTTTCTTTTTCCACTGCAGGGAATGCCGACCATTCGTTTGCGGTAAAAATTTCAGTGCATGTTGTATGTCCGTTTACAGATGAATTTCCTTCCTTTTCAAATTTGTTCACAAGCAAGGAAATATTCTCAGCCTTACCCGCTGATTTATTATACCAGTGAGTGAAAAATAATGAGAAAAACCATTGAGTCCATTTGTAATAATTTGCATCGCATGTTTTTACTTGTCGTTCCCAATCATAACAAAAACCCATTTTATCTAGCTGCTCCCTAAAGCGTTTAATATTTGCCTCAGTAGTAACAGCAGGATGCTGGCCAGTTTGAATAGCATATTGTTCAGCAGGAAGTCCAAATGCGTCATAACCCATAGGGTGTAATACGTTAAATCCATTCAAGCGTTTAAAGCGGGAAACGATATCACTCGCAATATATCCTAGAGGATGGCCAACATGAAGCCCTGAACCAGATGGATATGGAAACATATCCAAGGCATAATATTTTGGTTTATACGATATTTCTGCTCTATAAAGGCTGTTTTCGCGCCATTTATTTTGCCACTTTTGTTCAATTTCTTGGAAGTTGTAAGAATTGGAATCTGACATATCGCTGCAAAAATACAAACTTTGCCGCCGCTTTGTAGGGTAAATAGTTCGAAAAGATAAGGAATATGGTGATATGGTAACCTTTACCGACCTTTGCGGAACAAATGGGCGAAAGTAATTTCATAGATTATGTAAAAATATGTTGTCAAAGTGGTAACGGAGGAGCCGGAAGTCATCACTTTCACAGAAGTAAAATAAATCCCAAAGGAGGTCCAGATGGTGGTGATGGAGGAAAAGGTGGTGATATTGTATTAGTGGGAAATTCTCAGTTATGGACTTTACTGCATCTTAAATACAGAAAACATATTAAGGCTGATCACGGTGCCGCGGGTGGTCAGAGTCATTCTACAGGAAAAAGTGGTGAAAATATTTTACTAGAAGTTCCATTAGGTACAGTTGCAAAAGATGCTGAAACCATGGAGGTTTTATTTGAAATTACCGACGATGGGGAGCAAAAAGTACTAGTTCCTGGAGGTCGAGGAGGATTAGGAAACTCTCATTTCGCAACTTCAACAAATCAATCTCCACAATACGCACAACCAGGGGAAAAAGGTTCGGAAAGATGGATAGTGTTGGAATTAAAGGTTTTAGCCGATGTAGGTTTAGTAGGTTTCCCAAATGCCGGGAAATCAACATTATTAAGTGTAGTTTCTGCTGCTAAACCAGAAATTGCAGATTATCCTTTTACAACATTAGTACCTAATTTAGGCGTAGTAAAATACCGTGACTACAGAAGTTTTATTATCGCAGACATACCTGGAATTATTGAAGGTGCTCATGAAGGCAAAGGCCTGGGACATAGATTTTTAAAGCATATTGAAAGAAATGCAGTCTTATTATTGTTGATTCCCGCCGACAGTGAAGACCACAGGAAAGAATATGAAACATTGGTTAATGAATTATCAGAATTCAATAAAGAATTGGCCATGAAAGATAGGATTGTTGCCATTTCTAAATGTGAAATGCTAGATGATGAGCTAAAGCAAGAGATTAAAAAGGAAATGGAAGGAGTTAAAATTCATTTTTTCAGTTCTGTTGCTCAGCAAGGTTTGGTCGAGTTAAAAGATATTTTATGGAATGCCTTAGAGAGCAATTCTTAAGTAAAGGAAGAATCCTTATTTTTGTTTTTCTTAAAAAATAAAAGCGTAATTAGTTATAGAGTATATGAATAAGTTGAAGAAATTTTCACTATTGTGTTTTGCACCTTTTTTACTTAATGCACAAAATTCACAAGTTAATTCTGAACTATCAGTTCCTAACAATGAAAACCCAACGGTTTTTGTTGTAAATGGTAATCAAGAAGTTCAATTAGATGAGTTTGAAAGGCAATTCTTAAAGAATTTAAACCTTAAAGAAAAGGCAGTGAGCGCTGCGGATATTGATGAGTATCTTAAACTCTATATTCGTTTCAAACTTAAAATTCAAGATGCAAAAGATGCAGGGAAAGATACATTGGAAACCTATAAACGTGAACTAGCAATGTATCGTGATCAATTGTCTAGAAATTATCTCTACGACAGAAAGGTTACTGATAACTTAATAAAAGAAGCGTATGATAGAAGTTTGTACGAAGTACGCGTTCAGCATATATTGATTAGAGTTGATAGAAATGCAAGTAATGATGCAGTTGAAAGAGCGAAAAAGCGACTTTTAGAAATTCGAAATCAGTTATTACGTGATCCAAGTGCAGAAAATTTCGCCACACTAGCAAGCAGTGACTCGCAAGATGATGGAACTAAAGAAAATGGAGGAGATCTCGGTTATTTAACAGCACTTCAAGTGGTGTATGAATTTGAAAATGCAGCATATAACACTAATGTGGGAGAGATTTCAGATATCTTCAGAACGGATTTTGGATTTCATATCTTACGAGTACAAGATAAGAGAAAAAGTAGGGGAGATATCCGTGTTAGGCATATAATGCTACGCACCGGCGAAAACTCGAATACTACATATGAGGAGGCAGAAAAAAAGATCACGGAGATACATGCTAAGATTACATCAGGTAAAGAGTCCTTTGAGGATATGGCTCGTAATTATTCCGAGGATTTTAGTAGTAAATACAATGGTGGACTAGTAAATTGGGTTAATCCAACGCAATTTGTAGGTGATTTACAAAGACAAGATTGGATTGAAAACGCTTACAAATTAGAGGCAAATGGACAAATGACTAAGCCATTCCAAACTGCATATGGTTGGCATATTCTAATGCGAGAAGATATCCGTCCAATTGGAAGTTTCGAGGATACCAAGAACACAATCAAAACGAAGGTACAACAGAACCCAAGATCCCAAATTTCAGTTGAGTCTTTTGTTTCTCGCTTGAAAGAAGAAGAAAATTATACGGAAAATACAGAAGTGTTAAATATGCTATTTGATTACTTGAAAGCAGATTCAGGACTAATCAAGGGTAAATTTGATTCTGACAATATGCCTGAAACAATTACAGTTAAACAAGATGGTAAGTCAGTTTCATACAGATATTTAGATGCAGAACTTTTCCGTTTTGCTGGTGAGCCATATTCTGTAGAAGAATTTGCAATGCGCTTATCTTCAAATAAATCTCCTATTAATAAAGATGTTTCTGAATGGGTGTCGAATGAATATAAGGATTGGGTTCGTGACGTTGCAATTGCTTATCAAAATGAGCACCTGGAAGAGAAGTCTCAGGAGTTCAAGTTCATATTTCAAGAGTATCGTGAAGGAATATTGATGTTTAATCGTATGCAAGAAATGGTTTGGGATAAAGCTAATAATGATTCAGTTGGTTTGGCCAATTATTTCCAAGCGAATATTAATGACTACCAATGGAATGATCGTTATAACGCTGAATTTTATTTCTGTGTAGATAAAAAGATGATGAAAAAGGTATTTAAACAAGTGAAAAAAGGCATTGGTGCTGATAGTTTACGCAGAGAACACACAAAAAATAATCAGTTAGATTTCAATTACAAGATTGGTAAATATCAATTATCAGATACTTTTTTATTCCCAAATAATGAAGTTTTGAAATTCTTATTTAACGATGAAAAATTCAAGACCAATCAAGATAAAGTGTATAAGCTAGGTGAATTAGGAAATGATTTTGTAGTTGTTAAGGTAAAAAGTTTTTTACCTGCTGGCCCCAAATCCTTAGACGAGACAAGAGGTCCAGTGGCATCAAAATATCAAACAGTTTTAGAAGAGGAATGGATATCTGATTTAGAAAGTCGTTACCCTGTTGTGGTTGACCATAATGTAATAGAAGATTTCAAAAGAAAGTTAAATGCTAAATAAGCTTAGCCAATATTTTCTGTTTTTTACAATGCTTTTAAGTAGCATTTCAAAAACAGATGCGCAAGTCCAGGGACCATTAATGCCTCCTCAATACGCCGATGGAATTTTGGCAGTAGTTGGGGAAAAGATTATTATGTTTTCAGATTTTGAAACGGAAAAGGTCCAACTTGCAAGAGGGCAAGCACTGCCTGATAGTCAGCGCGTTTTCTGTTTTTTACTAGATCAGTTGATTATGAGGAAACTAATGTTGAGTCAGGCAGAAATAGATAGTTTACCTTTGGATGAGGATCGTGTTGAAGCTGAAATTGACAACAGAATACGAAGTTTTCAAAGGCAAGCAGGAAGTATTGAGGAACTAGAACGTTATTTGGGAAAACCAATTCGAGAATTTAAGGATGAAATTCGTCCCAAGATGCGAGAGCAATTACTTGCTCAACAGATGCAATCCAAAATTACTGGAGATATTAGAATAAGTCCAAAGGAGGTAAAAGAGTTTTATGAGAGGATACCAGAGGATAGCCTACCTGTTGTTCCAACTCAGGTAGAGGTTGCTCAACTTTTAATTGAACTACCCATCTCAGATGTTGCTATTGATTTCACAAAAGGTCAATTAAATAATATTAGAAAGAGACTATTAAATGGTGAATCATTTGAAAAATTAGCCACAGCTTACTCAATGGATCCTGGTTCAAAAAATAATGGCGGATTATTACCAGAGTTTGGCCGTGGAGATATGGTTGGGCCATTTGAAAGAGTAGCCTTCAAATTAAAACCCGACAGCATAAGTCAAGTTTTTAGAACAGATTTTGGATATCACATTATGAAGCTAATCAAGCGTCAAGGTGAAAGAATTACAGCTGCACATATATTGATTAGACCTGAGAACACATCTAAGGATTACACTCAAGCCTCGAAGTTGGCGGATAGTATTTGGTTTGAATTAAGTAAAGGTGATATTAGTTGGTGCGATGCAGTAAAAAGAAATTCTTCTGAGACAATGGGAAATAGAGGCTATTGCGGTTTCTTAACCGATGAAGCAACCGGTCTACAAAAGAAAACATTTGAATCTTTGCCATCTGATGTAAAACAAGTAGTAGATAAAATGAAACCGGGTGAATTTTCTAAGCCAAAAATTACAGCTACACCGGATGGAAGAAGTATGTATCGCATACTTTATTTAAAATCTTATGTTGATCCGCATAGAGCAAATTTGATTCAAGATTATAGCATGATTCAAATGCAAGCCGAGGCAGAAAAAAAGCAAGGAGCAATTGAGTCTTGGGTTGAAAAATATAAAGATAAGACCTTTATTAAGGTTAACAATGCTGGCTTAAATTGTGAGAGCCTTCAAAAATGGAATACCAATGACTAAAGAAGAGATTATTCAATTAGCAGAATCGTTTCAACCTAAGTATGAGCAATTACGTAGTGAAATAGCCAAGGTTATTGTGGGGCAAGATGAGGTAATCAAGGCCTTAATCAATGCTTTGTTTTCGCATGGCCATGTGCTTATGGTGGGTGTTCCTGGATTGGCAAAAACTTTGTTGGTAAAGACTCTTTCAGAGGTATTAAGTTTAGAATTCAATAGGGTACAGTTTACTCCTGATTTAATGCCAAGTGATATTATTGGAGCGGAAATATTAGATGAAAACAGACAGTTTAAATTTATCAAGGGTCCAATATTTACCAATTTATTATTAGCTGATGAGATCAATAGAACCCCTCCTAAAACACAAAGTGCCTTGCTTGAAGCTATGCAAGAACGTCAGGTAACTGCGGCAGGAAGAAATCATGTTTTAGGGAAACCATTTTTTGTATTAGCTACGCAAAATCCTATCGAGCAAGAGGGTACATATCCATTACCTGAGGCGCAATTAGATAGGTTTATGTATCAAGTTAATTTAGATTACCCAACCTTCGATCAAGAAGTTCAAGTCTTAAAACAAACAACCGAAGGTCGTAAAGTTGAGATAAATGCGGTAATGAATTTTCAGGATATATTGAACTATCAAAAAGTTGTAGAACAAGTTCCAGTTCCCGATTCTGTTTTTGAATATGCTGTTAACTTAGTTCAGAAGACACGTCCAACAGATTCAAAATCAACGGAAAATACAAAGAAGTATATTGCATATGGAGCAGGTCCAAGGGCAGGACAAAATTTAATCTTAGGTGCAAAATGTAATGCACTTATTAATGGTAAATTTTCTGTGGACCGTGAAGATATTCAAGCTGTAGCGAGATGGGTCTTGGGACACAGGGTAGTATTGAATTTCAAAGGTGAAGCTGAAGGCGTATCTGTAGAAAATTTAATACAAGAGTTACTTTAAAAGTACGTAAAAACAAAAAAGGCGGTATCGCGCCGCTACAACCTATTGCCCTTGCTTCTTTCCAGACCTGGGGGAGTTCATAGGGAGCTGGCCGTACCGCCGAAACAAAGATACGTTGATTTTAATGCATGACCAAAGGTTATATAATCCTTTGTATCTTTGAAACTCAATGATTTTACAATCTCAAAATTTAGTTAAGCAATACGGCTCGAAAAAAGTAGTTAATGATGTTTCTGTTCAAGTAGAACAGGGAGAGATTGTAGGCTTATTGGGTCCAAATGGTGCCGGAAAAACCACTACGTTTTATATGGTTGTTGGTCTTGTAAAACCCGATGAAGGGAAGATAGTGTTAAACAACCAAGATATTACATCTGATGCAATGTATAGGCGCGCTAGAAATGGTATAGGATACCTCCCACAAGAGGCATCGGTGTTCAGAGATTTAAGCGTGGAGGACAATATTAAAGCTATCTTAGAGGTAACTAAACTTACTCAAAGCGAACAAAAGGATAAGCTTGAAGAATTGATTTCTGAATTTGGTCTTGGTCGTGTTAGAAAAAATTTAGGTAAGGTTCTAAGTGGAGGCGAAAGAAGAAGAACAGAAATTGCCCGTGCATTAGCCACCGATCCAAGTTTTATTTTATTGGATGAACCATTTGCAGGTGTAGATCCTATTGCTGTTGAGGATATTCAATCCATTGTTTGGAAGTTAAAGGATAAAAATATTGGTATTTTAATTACTGATCACAATGTTCAGGAGACTCTTAGTATTACAGATCGCGCATATTTAATGTTCGAAGGTAAAATGCTAAAACAAGGAACGGCGGAGGAACTGGCATCTGATGAAATGGTGAGAAAAGTATATCTAGGTCAAAATTTTGAACTCAAAAGAAAGACCTTTCAAAGCTAATTCATGCGCTTTTTTATTTCAGACAGCACTAATCCGTATTTTAATTTAGCCACTGAGCAATATTTATTACACGATTTTTCTGAAGATGTATTGTTCTTATGGCGCAGTGATAATGCTGTGGTGCTTGGTAAACATCAAAATGCCTGCGCCGAAGCTAATTATGAATTCTGCAAAGAAAATAATATAAAAATAGCCAGAAGATTAAGCGGGGGAGGTACTGTTTTTCATGATTTAGGCAATATAAATTTCACCTTAATTCGGAATCTTAAAGATGGAATGTCGAAAGCTGTGGATTACCGTTTCTTGCTCGAACCCATCCGGAAAGTATTGTCAGATTTAAATATAGAAACTACTTACAGCAAACGCGACGACCTATTGCTAAATAACCTAAAAATAAGCGGCAATGCTCAGCATATTCATCAACGTGGTTTAAGAAATCTACACCATGGCACACTGCTTTATGATTCAGATTTAAAAAAGTTAAATACGGCAATTCGGAGTACTGGAACCTATGAAGGCAAATCGGTACCAAGCAATAGAAGCGACGTTACCAATATCCGGGAGTACTATAATTATGGAGAAACTCAGGAATTTATGAGAATATTTGGGGATGGTATTATTCAATTATTTACTGCAAAAAAAATAGGCTTAACTGATGATGAAATTCTAAAAATAAATAAAATTATGGCAGATAAATTTACTCTAGAATCTTGGATTTTGGGATATAGCCCTGCCTATTTTCACAAAAGGGTTTTTGAATTTAATGGCCGCAATTATGAATTACAGATGGAAGTTAAAAATGGAATAATTTATAGTTTAAATATTCAATCTCAAGTTGAGAATGCAACTCAATTAAATTTTCAAAATTTAATAGAAAAGGAATTAGAATGGGACAAAGTTTGTGAAGGATTCTCAGTTGAAGATGAAAAATGGTTAATTAAATTGTTTTAAATGAAGAAGGCAGAAAGAGTAAAATTTGTTGCTGAAACATTAGAAAGATTATATCCAACTACTCCAATCCCGTTGGATCATAATGATGCATATACGCTTCTTATTGCAGTTTTATTGAGTGCTCAATGTACGGATGAAAGAGTTAATAAAATTACTCCATCATTGTTTGAAAAAGCGAGCAATCCATTCGACATGATAAAAATGGATGTTGATGAAATACGGGAAATTATAAAACCGTGTGGTTTATCTCCTTTTAAGAGTAAAGCAATTTATAATTTAAGCAATATTTTAATTGAGAAATATCAAGGAGAGGTGCCAAATTCTTTTGAGGAGTTAGAAGAACTTCCTGGGGTAGGTCACAAAACAGCGAGTGTTGTTATGAGTCAGGCCTTTGGAGTGCCGGCTTTTCCTGTAGATACTCATATTCACCGACTAGCACAAAGGTGGAAGCTTACTAATGGTAAAAACGTTGAACAAACGGAAAAAGATTTGAAAAGGTTATTCCCAAAGGATACTTGGAATAAGCTTCATCTGCAAATTATTTTCTTTGGACGTGAGTATTGTCCTGCTCGAGGGCACAAAGAATCTGAGTGTCCCATTTGCTCTCAAATAACAAAGAAATAGTGTAATACCATTTACCTTTTATTTTTATTTGGTATTAAGGCAGTATGACAATTGTTAGAATACCAAAGCCATGTCATGAGTCTTGGTCAAAAATGTTCCCCACAGAGCAAGGAAAATTTTGTTTGTCTTGTGAGAAAGAGGTGGTAGATTTTTCAGATAAATCTGCTGAAGAAGTAGTTAATTTTTTCCAATCCAGAACTAATCCTGAAGAGAGGGTTTGTGGTAGGTTTAATGTCCAAGATTTAGAAGCACCTGTGCGCAAAGCTGGGTTTAATTATAAGTTTATTAATTGGGGATTAGGTGTTTTGGTGGGTTTCCTCCAATCTTGTGGTTGGGGAAAAAGCCAAACTACAGGAGAAATTATTGCTTCTGATAATTTTGTAAAAATTGATAGAACTCAGACAAATACCTCCAGTATATTAGGAAAAGTTGCACCAAAATTAAGAGATACAAGTAGTAAATATGTGGATACTCAAGTTATGGGAAATATAATTACGCCCCAACAAAAGTCAATTGATTCAGTGAATGTTGAGTCAGCAATTGAAAAAATAAAGGGTGAAGTAATGATGGGTGATGTGAAGGAAATAGATTGTAAGAAACGTGTTAATCATCTAACAGGATTAGTAGTACCAGACATAGAACAAAAAGTTATTATGGGTGATACTACTTTACCTATTAAAACAAATATTAAAAAATAGAATTAATCTCTATTTCTTGAAGTGTTACTTCTTCTTTTCTTTCTAGTATTTGGTCTGTTTTCAGATCTTCCTTCTGAATTATTTTTATCATTTCTAGAAGAGCCATGCGAATTTTTAGGTCTTCTTCTTTTATTTCTGGAAGATTTGTGCTCTCCTTCTTTTCTATCTCTGCCTTCTTTGTTGTTAGATTGGTGTCTAGAGTTTCTTTTTTGAGGAAGTTCAATTCTAAATTCATGTTCCATTTCCGTCAAAGAGTCTTCTCCAAAAGCTTTCCAAACTTCAAGAAGTTTTTTGTGTTCACCTGGGCTACAGAATGACATTGCCAAACCTTCTGTTCCCGCTCTACCCGTTCTTCCAATTCGGTGGGTGTAGGTCTCTGCATCTTCAGCCATATCAAAATTTAAAACATAATTTAAAGATTGAATATCTACTCCACGTGCAGCAACATCTGTAGCAACTAAAACCCTATCTCTACCTATTTTAAAACTATCTAAATTTCTTGTTCTTTCACGTTGAGATTTGTCTCCATGTATTGCACAGCAGTTGTGATTGTGTTGACGGAGAGTTTTAACGAGTTTATCGGCTCCTAATTTAGTTCTAGTAAATACGAGCAGTGAGTCCATTTCTGGATCTTCCAACATTTGAAGTAATAATTCTTCCTTATTTTTCTGAGCAATAGCAAAAAGCCACTGGTCGATTTTTGGTTTTTGAAGTTCAGTTGGAAGGATATCAATTTTCTCTGGTTGGTTAAGAATTTCTTCAGATAAAGTTCTAATCTCAGGAGAAGCTGTTGCCGAAAATAAAAGTGTTTGAATACTTTCTGTATCAAGCTTTTCACGAATTTTCTTGATGTCATCGATGAATCCCATATCCAACATTCTGTCGCACTCATCTAGTACAAAAGTATTAACACTGTGTAATTTTACGTGTCCCTGCTTCATGAGGTCTAAAAGTCTTCCCGGAGTGGCAATAACCACTTGGCAACCTCTTTTTAATCTGTCTACTTGACGCATCTGAGGTACACCACCATAAATAAGGTTGATTTTTATTTCAGTGTGAGCTGCATATTTTTTGAAGTTGTCTGCAATTTGATGAGCTAATTCTCTGGTTGGCGCTAAAATCAAAGTTTGAATTTGCTTTGGAGAGCTCCCTTCAAGCTTTTGAATAATTGGAATTGCAAACGCAGCAGTTTTACCGGTTCCTGTTGGAGCGGTAGCAAATAAGTCATTACCATTTAAAATGGTTGGAATTGCCATTGCCTGTATAGGCGTAGGCTGGCTGTAGCCCTGTGCTTCGACAGTGGCCAGCAATTGGGGTGTTAACCCCAGGCTTTGAAATGTTGTCATTCAATAATAATAAGGCAACGCTTTAAGCAGAAAATCTCGCGTTGGAATCCTTTTGATTCGAACTGTAATAGCTCCCACTCGCAAACAATTGCGCGGCAAAGTTAGAGTTAAATAATGACAATAACATGGTGAATCGTCTTTTTTATTTAGTAATTGACCTAATTCTCCGTTTTCTATGTTGTATTTTTGAAGTATGACCAAGCAGAATTTAGAGTTTAACAAGAATGAAGATGTAAATAAGCAATTATGGGATTTAGTTCAGTCTAAACTGAATAAAATTGCTAAAGGTGGAGGTGAAAAATCTGCTTCTAAACAAAAGGCAAAGGGTAAATTATTAGCCCGGGAAAGAATTGAATATTTGCGCGATACCGATAGCGAATGGATTGAAATAGGGGCTTTTGCTGGTTATGAGCAATATGAGGAGTACGGCGGATGCCCTGCTGGAGGCGTTGTTGCTGGAATAGGTTATGTTGCAGGTAAACAATGTGTTATTGTGGCAAATGATGCAACAGTTAAGGCGGGGGCTTGGTTTCCTGTAACAGGGAAGAAGAATTTAAGGGCGCAAGAAATTGCAATGGAGAATAGACTTCCAATTATCTATTTGGTAGATAGTGCAGGGGTGTTTCTTCCAATGCAAGATGAAATATTTGCAGACAAAGAACATTTTGGTAGGATGTTTAGAAATAACGCCAAGATGAGTGCAATGGGAATAACTCAAATTGCGGCAGTTATGGGAAGTTGTGTCGCAGGTGGAGCATACTTGCCAATAATGAGTGATGAAGCGCTTATTGTTGAAGGCAACGGAAGTATTTTTCTTGCAGGAAGTTATTTGGTGAAGGCAGCAATTGGCGAGTCTATAGATAATGAAACTTTGGGAGGTGCAACCACACAAACTGAAATTTCAGGTGTTATCGACGATAAATTCAAAGATGATCCTACATGTTTGGATCGTATCAAGTTTATTATGGATAAACTAGGTGATTTCGAAAAATCAGGAATTGATAGAAAAGAACCTAAATCACCTACTTTAAAACCCGATGAAATTTTTGGAATACTTCCTATGGATAGGGCAAAGCCATATAAAACTATTGAAATTATTAAGCGTTTAGTGGATTCTAGTGAATTTGAACAATACAAAGAGGATTATGGAAAAACCATTATTTGTGGTTACGCGCGAATTGATGGATATGCTGTTGGTGTAGTTGCCAATAATAGAGAAATTGTGAAAAATGCGAAAGGCGAAATGCAGTTTGGAGGTGTAATTTATTCGGATAGTGCAGATAAAGCGGCACGATTTATTATGAATTGCAATCAGAAGAAAATTCCATTAGTGTTTTTACAAGATGTTACTGGATTTATGGTTGGAAGTAGAAGTGAGCATGGTGGAATAATAAAGGATGGTGCTAAGATGGTAATGGCTATGAGTAATTGTACTGTGCCCAAGTTCACAGTAATAATGGGTAATAGTTATGGAGCAGGTAACTATGCAATGTGCGGTAAAGCGTATGACCCTAGATTAATTGTTGCTTGGCCTAGCGCAAAAATTGCAGTTATGGGTGGTGATCAGGCGGCAAATACCTTACTTCAAATTGAAAAATCTAGATTAAATAGCAAAGGCGAACCCATTTCTGAAGCAGAAGAAAAGGAATTACTGGATAGAATCAAAGGCAGATACGAAAATGGAACTAAACCCGAATTTGCAGCTTCTAGGCTTTGGGTAGATGCAATTATAAATCCTTTAGAAACAAGGAAGTGGATTTCTATGGGTATTGAGGCAGCTGATCATTCTCCCATTGAAAAATTTAATCCGGGTATACTACAAACTTAAGCTATTTAGTCCCGACTCATTAGAGTCTCGGCTTTATGGTAAACTGGGGTCCATATTAAACCAACCTTACTTTTTTAAAAATGCTGCTGTGTAAGTATTAATCCAATCATTGACTGTCATTTTTTTGAATAACTCTCCCAATAGGTTATAGGGTATATGCTCAACTTTTTTGAATCTAACGCAGCTTTTACCCATGTCTAATTTTGTGGGTGCAACTTTTTTATATTCTTCTTGAAACCATTGTAACAATTCTGGCTTTGCATATATACCCATATGATATAGAGCTATGAAGTTTTTTTGTGATGCTATATTAATGAAGGGTAGTGGGAGTTTAGGGTCACAATGATAACCCGCTGGAAATAATGAATGTGGAACTACATATCCCGGCATTGAATAATTGATTTGTGCTTCAAAGCCTTCAGGAAGGTTTTTCTCCATTAAGTCCAAGATCTTTTTAATTGCGTCTTTTCTATCTTGAGGAACTTTGTTAAGATAATCTTCAATAGTATTGCTTTCGTATTTCATTTTGGTAAATTTAAAGTATATGTCTGTTTGGTATACTTATATTATTGCTGATATACTGTTTTTAACACACTTGAAAATACTTCAACTCCATGGGCACCACTCAAGCTGAATTTTTCATTAAATAGAAAATACGGCACACCTCTTGCACCAATTTGTTGGTCATGTATTGATCTTTCTCAATAGCTTGAATTATGTCCCTATCTTGATTAGGTAAAACCATGAGATTATTAATATCTAATCCTATATCATCACAAGCTGTTGTGAGAATATCTACAGATTCAATATTAGCACCTTCAACAAAATATAATTCGAACAGGCGTTTATATAATTCACTGGCTTTGTTGTGTTTTTGTGCAAAATGGAGAAACGCGTGAGCATTTATTGAATTACAAATTTTAACAGAATCAAAATTATATGTAATTCCTACTTCTTGTCCTTTTTCAATTAAATGATTATGATTTTTAGCAAGTTCAGATTCGGAATAACCAAGCTGTTTAATCAGATAATCGTTCATGTTAAGTCCTTCTTGGTATTTGGCTTCTGGATTTAACTGAAAACTTCGATATGTAATTTCAACTTCTTTGGTAAAACCCACTTTTTCAATTGCCAATTCTAATTGTTGTTTTCCTAGATAGCAGAAAGGACAAAGAATATCACTCCAAATTTCAATTTTCATTTCTACGAAAATACGTCGTTGGAGACGATATAATCCTAACTTTGCTATTCATGAATTACCTGTCGGTAGAAAAAGTAATTAAAACATGGCATGATCATCCCATTTTGAGGGAAATCTCATTTGGAGTTCAACAAGGTCAAAAAATTGCCATAGTAGCAGGAAATGGACAAGGTAAAAGTACTTTGCTTTCAGTAATTACAGGATTGGAATCTCCAGATTCAGGTATTTCAGTTATAAGAAAGGGAATTAGATGGGCCATACTTCCACAAGAGCCAGAATTGGACTCTCAATTATCCGTTTTAGAAAACATATTATTTGAGAAAAATGAAATAACTGAATTAGTAAAGAAATATGAGGAGGAATTAGAAAAAGCAAATCCTGATGTCAATATCATTGACTCATTGAATGAAAAAATGAGCGAGCTAGATGCCTGGGATTATGAAGCTAAAGTAAAACAGGTTTTAGGTAAACTAAATATTCATCAAACTGATCGTTTAGTAGGAGTCCTTTCGGGAGGCCAGAAGAAACGAGTAGCTCTCGCAAAAGTACTTTTAAGTCAGCCTGATTTTATTATTTTAGATGAGCCAACCAACCATCTTGACTTGGAGATGATTGAATGGTTAGAAGGGTTTTTAGCTCAAAAAGATTTGACCTTGTTATTGGTAACACACGACCGTTATTTCCTCGATAGAGTATGTCAATCAATTATTGAAATTGATAACGGTGAATTACGTCAATATCAAGGGAATTTCTCATATTACATGGAGAAAAAGGCGGAGCGTGAAGCCCAAATTGCTTCAGAAATAGAAAAGGATAGGAATTTATACCGTCGTGAGTTAGAATGGGTACGAAGAATGCCCAAAGCGAGAGGGACAAAAAGTAAAAGTAGAATAGAATCTTTCGATCAATTATCTGAAAAGTTAAAATCAACACGAAAAAAATTAGAATTGAACTTTAGCATGCGTACTGAGCGCATGGGTTCGAAAATATTGGAAATGCACCACGTCAAAAAGGCATTTGGCAATTTAAAGATATTAGAAGATTTTAACTATGTATTCAGGAATAAAGAAAAGGTTGGAATTATTGGCCCCAACGGAGTAGGTAAAACTACATTTTTGAATATGATAATGGATTTGGATTCTGTTGATGGCGGTAAAATTGTGCGTGGAGAAACTGTCAAGTTCGGTTATTATACCCAACATACTTTTAAGGTAGACGCTTCGAAAAAAGTGATAGATGTAATACGAGAAGTAGCCGATTGGATACCGATGGCGAACTCTCATAAACTCACAGCTTCTCAATTATTGTTGAATTTTGGATTTGATTACCCAAAGCAGCATGATTTTGTTTCTAAGTTAAGTGGCGGAGAATTGAGGAGGTTACATCTGTGTAGAATTTTAATGGATGCACCTAATTTTTTAATTCTGGATGAACCAACCAATGATTTAGATATTCAAACTTTATCAGTTTTGGAGAATTTCATTGAAAATTATAGTGGATGTGTTCTTATAGTAAGTCACGATCGTTATTTCATGGATAGAATTGTTGACCATTGCTTGATATTTGAGGGAGATGGTATGGTCAGAGATTTTCCTGGAAATTATTCTGAATACAGAGAAACTAGAGATATTGAGGATGAGGAAAGGCAACAAAAGAAAAAAGAGGAGAATAAACCTAAAGAAATAAAGGCCAATAATGAAAGTATCTCAGATAAGCCTCGAAAGATGACCTTTAAAGAGAAGTTTGAGTTGGAGAAAATCAATGAAGAATTGGAAAGGCTGCACTTCGAAAAAGAGAGTCTTGAAGCTGAGCTTTCTACTTTAACTAGTGAATTTGAAGAAATTTCGAAGATTTCAGATAGACTCAAAAGTATTTCTGACAGGGTTGATGAATTGGAATTCCGTTGGTTGGAACTTTCTGAATTAGAGGGATAAATAGATAATCCACAAATGCTAATAACCTAGTTTTTGCCGGGTCGAATTATTGTACTTTTTTTGTAATATGTCAAAACATGCTTATGTATTTCCAGGTCAAGGTTCACAATTTATCGGAATGGGTAAAGATCTTTATGAAGAAAGTAATTCAGCTAAGGAATTATTTGAAAAGGCAAATGATATTCTAGGTTTTAGAATTACTGATATAATGTTCAATGGACCAGAGGAAGATTTAAAGCGTACTGATGTTACTCAACCCGCTATTTTTATTCATAGTGTTATAGCTGCAAAAGAGTTAGGTAGTGATTTTAATCCAGATATGGTTGCCGGGCATAGTTTAGGTGAGTTTAGTGCTTTAGTTGCGGCAGGAGCAATGAGTTTTGAGGATGGATTAAAGCTAGTTCAACAGCGTGCACAGGCAATGCAGGAAGCATGTGAGTTAACACCAGGAACAATGGCTGCAGTATTAGCTTTGGCTGATGATACAGTTGAAAATGTATGTGAAGTTATCGATGGTATTGTAGTTGCTGCAAATTATAATTGCCCGGGTCAATTAGTTATTTCAGGTGAATTATCTGCAGTTGAAGCGGCGTGTGAGAAAATGAAAGAAGCTGGCGCAAAAAGAGCATTAATACTTTCTGTTGGTGGGGCATTTCACTCGCCTTTAATGGAGCCGGCTAGAGAAAAACTGGAAGCAGCAATAAAAAATACCAATTTCGCAGAACCTATCTGTCCTATTTATCAAAATGTACCGGCAACTTCGATAACATCTCCAGAAGAAATTCAGTCGAACTTAATCGCCCAATTAACCGCGCCTGTAAAATGGACTCAATCTGTTCAGAATATGATTGCAGATGGAGCAGAAGAATTTACCGAGGTTGGACCAGGAAAGGTACTTCAAGGTCTAGTGGCCAAAATTAAAAGAGGTTAATTAGAGTTTCGAATAACATTTATCGATCCGGAGATTTCTTTCGGGTATTGAGGGTGTGCCGTTTCAATGATTCGGATGATAAAAAAATATGTTCCAGAGGGAACATCTAAACCAGTATTTGATACTTTGCCATTCCAACAGATCGTTGGGTTCGTTGAGTAATAAACTTCCGCACCCCATCTATTGTAAATATAAATTTCTGCTTTTTCACAGGTAATTGAAATCCCCTCAAACTCCCAACAATCGTTTAAGCCATCATTATTTGGTGTAATAACATTTGTGAGGGTGAAATCTTGGGGAATAAAAGAACTATCAATTACGGTAAGGTCAATAGTATCTTTACAACCAGTTGTTGTATTTTTTAAATATACTGTTGGATAATATGTGCCATTTGAATTGTATTGGTGATAATTCTTCGGATCATCTGTGCTATCTGATGTGGCATCACCGAAATTCCAAAAAATAGAATCGAAATAACTACCGTTTACCTCAAAGAAAACTCCGGATACGCATGGCTCAATATAATGGTCGATGGTTGCCTTTGGTGATTCTACTACTTGAATTTCTCTATTAAAAACAGAATTCACATTGCAACTATTCGTGTCAGTTACAGTTAATGTGACCGTGTATTTTCCGACACTATCGTAAGTATGAGTTGGATTGAATTTATTTGAAATATTACCATCACCAAAGTCCCATTTATATTCAGCATTATACTGTCTAATAGGTGTAAATGTATGCGTAAGCCCCAAGCAAAGTACAGGTGCTGTATTAAACTCGGCATCTATTGAATAACCTAAACGAAAGTCTAATTTAAAACTTGCATTTGAGCATCGAATACTTACATTATCTTCAAAAGCTGCGCCGGTTGTAGTAGGGAAATCATTAAGTCCCGGCGGGTTATTTGGGCAGGATGCGCATACTGATTGATATACAATTCCTCTTTTGTCAAATCTACTTGTGCCGCCATCAACATGGTCCTCACTTTGATCTCCCCCAAAGTAACTTGCATAAAGTAAACTTTGAGCATCTCTGGAAAGCGCAATTAAATAAAAATCGTTGCCATCTGTAGTGTTTTGATGTGCGTCAGAGGTAATTTCCAATCCATCCGTAGTCCCTGGGTTTCCAACTCCAATATTCGACCCCCAACCTGAAAAATAAATATTGTAGCATTCATCAACCATAAAGGCGGAAGGACTTAAATCGGGGATTCCCCGTGAAGGATTTCCAAACGTAGTTTGCCAAATTAATGAGTCGAGATTATTGGTGAAACAACCGAGTGCTTGAGGTGATAAATCATCGCCATAGATATTGGATGTTCTAGTAACTCCGCTGGTAGTTTGAGCTGTGAAGTATACTTTATCATCTGGATCTAAATCAATAAAGTAGATTTGATCGTTTCCCTGTAATTGTGTTACAGGAGGGAGGTCACCTCTCCATAAAGTTCCCTTTAGCCACTTTCCTGTATTTGGATTTAGTTTAGCAATAAAACCTTCTGTGCCGTCTTTGTAGGTTTGAATGTAACCTGTATTATCGGCAAATGGAAAGTCATTACTCATAGTGCCACCACCAATAAATAAGTTTCCTTTAGAATCAAATCTACACGAGTAAGCTGCATCATCTGCACTACCGCCAATATATGTGCCCCAACGCATTGCACTTAAATTTGGAGTTGTAGAAAAAACCCATGCATCGGTTTTGCCTTTTATTGTAGTTTGATCAAGGCTTTGAGCCATTATTAGGTCGGATGATTGGCTACAAGTAGCAACATAGATGTTCCCATATTTGTCGGCCGTAACATCACCTCGATAATTATCGGCGTAGTTAAATAGCAATTGGCTACGACGAGTCCCTGAATTAGTTTGAAAAGCATCATCAAATTGACCGCCTAAAAATGTTCCACCTAGAAGGGTGCCGCCATCTTCACTTAGCTTCATTAAGATTAAATCAGAACCCGTGCTTTTTGATTTTTGGATACTTGAATCGGGATGTACAGGGAAGTTTTGTGAAAGGGTGCTCCCCATCACTATCAGTTCGTTATCAAAATTTGTACATAATGAATGCGGATATTCGTTATTGCTTCCACCTATATATGTTGCATAAAGTAGAGTACTTCCATCTGCTGAGTATTTCGAAATACTTATATCACAAGGTAGGTTAACAGGCTCTGCTTGATTATTACTTCCTCCATAAGTGGTTTGAAATGCACCGGTAGTAACGGGGTATATTCGGCTGTTTGCATCTACAATGCCACCTGCATATAGGCATCCTTTTTCATCATATGTGGCTGTAAAACCAAAATTATCTGCTTGGGATCCGCTGTAGGTACTAAATACTAAAACTGGATCGATAAATAATGATTTTTGATTATCAATGGGTTTATTATGTTGTAATTTTATTCTCCCTTCATCATCTATGAAAAAATTTGAAAGTAACCAATTTTTATTGTTGTCTATTATTTGATAGGCTTTTGGAGGAGTTATTTTAAAACTTGCGTTTTGTGAGTTGATACTCAAATAATTCCCAAGCAATTCTACGGAATCAATGCCTTCAAACGACATTGAGATGTCTTCGGAATTAGCTCCGGGTTTTAATATCCAATCAAACTCGTATGCATTATTTATTGAATCAACATAAATACTAAAGTCAATATTGGGATAGACATTTTGAAGAGTTACTTTTTTAAAAACTTCTAGTTTCGTGATCCAATCTTTGGGCTTATTTCCTAAGTAAAAATTTAAATAATAATTAGCTGTATTTCCAAATTTTACCGAGTCGGCACTTAAACAATTGTCGAATTTCATATCAATTACTTGATAACGAATATTGAACTGTGTATCTAGGTCTTTAAAGTGAAGTGATTTGTGTATTTTAGGATGATCTTCTTCTTTAATTATTTTAAAGCGGATTCTATCTTCCAGTATATAAATGTTTCCAAGAGAATGTTCGGCATATGCAATAACGGTTTGATTTTCAACTGCATTCTCTATTTGACCTTTATTTGGGATAAAAATATTTCCTTGAGCAAGTGACACTTTGCAGTAGAGAAAGTGAAACACCAATAAAAATATTGATAACCGCATTATAACAAAGTTAGTAAATTGGTTATAATGTGGTGTTGAGTTTGTAAGTGATTACTCAATAATTACGTTTAGCCCAGTTGCATTTTCGATAATGCTGGCCATATTTTCAGCAGATTCGTTGTAAGCGAAGGTTCCATTAAAGAGTTTATCGGTATTTGTATTAATACTGATTTTTTTCTGTGTTTGGAAACTTATAACAGCTAGTACTTCTGTAATAGGGGCATTTTGGAAACGGTAGACTTTATCGTCGAATTGAACGGTGGAAGACTCTTTGGTTCCAGAAGAAAGAGTTGAATTATTGGCAGAAGTAAATTCATTTTTTACAAGAATTACTTCTTCTGATTCAGTTTCAACTTTTACTCTACCGTGATTAACAAATACCTCTGTATTTTCATTTGAGTATGAGCGCACATTAAATCCGGTACCCAAAACAGTGATTTTTGAGTTCGAAGTTTCAACTGTAAACGGTGCGTTTTTATTGCGTGTAACCTCAAACCTAGCTTCACCGGAAAGATTTATTTTACGTTGTTGTTCACTAAAGGAATATGTCACTTTAGAATTGGGAGTTAAAAATATTTCGCTGCCATCTGGTAATGAAATATTTTTTCCATTATAGCTTCCTGTTTCAATAGCGATAGTTTGATTATTCGAATTTGTGCTTGGTAAGAAGTAGAAATAACCTCCTAATGCAAATATTGCAATGGCTGCAGCAATTGATACCCACTTTCTATATGATATTGAAAGATTTGAATTTTGATTGTTATTTGAACTAGATTGATTGATTTCATTTTTGATACGATTCCAAGCCGCATCTGTTGATTTACTTTCAGACGGTTTGTATCCTTTCGTAAGATCCCAAATATCTCGGTATTCGTTGTGGTTATTTTCTGTTGACATTTATTTGGGTTATTTTGAAGTTAAAACAAGATTATCTGAGGACATAGCTCTAACTTGTTGTTGAATTATAGCTACGGTATTCATAAACTGTGGGTTTTGTTTGAGCCAATCTTCAAGTTTTCTAGACTCTTCTTTGCTCATTAGGCCTGCAGCGTATTTGGTGATTACATTAGATTCTAATTGTTCTTTCATGATGATTAAACACGTGTTCTCATTCTTTATGACACGAAGATTTGAGGTATCCCCCAAAAAAGTTTAATTTTTTTTCAATTTGTTTAGATCCCTGTATTTATATGCGTTTTCGATAATTTCAACTACAGATTTTCCGTCAGTGGGAGGTATGTCTGCTGTTGATTTTCCGTTTAATGTGTCAACTACATTCTGAATAATATATGAATGATTATTGGCACTTCCTTCGTAGCCTTCAGGATACAAATTAGGCGCTGCAGTAGGTGTAAGTTTAGGGAAAATTAGGTCTTGAGCATGAACATAGGTGATTTTATCCATGTATTGACCGGAAGCCTTAATAGTCCCTTTTTCAGCTATTATCGTGATAGAACTTTCAAAGTTTTTATCGTAAATACTTGTGGTGTATTGGAATAAACAGTTGGCTTCATAATCAGGTAAGTAGAAGTTTACATTTCCTGAATCTTCAAATTCTGTATTGTATTTATGATTGTGGTTAAAATATTCAGCATTTCGAACTTCTACTTTTTTGAAGATCCAAAACAAGAGATCTACAAAATGTGAAAACTGTGTAAATAGGGGGCCTCCATCAAGACTAAGTTTTCCGTGCCAGTGTCCATCCGTGTAATAACGTTCATCACGATTCCACGCGCATTGTATTTGTACGGTATAAATTTCTCCGAGCACTTTACTTTCTACTGTCTGCTTTAACCATTGAGATACAGGGGAATATCTATTTTGCATAACACAGAAGACATGTAGATTTTTAGAATTAGCAAGATTTAAAATTTCACTAGCCGTATTTGTATCTAAACACATTGGTTTTTCAATTACAACGTGTTTATAATGATTTAACACTTGTATTGCTAACTCTCCATGCGATGAGTTTGGTGTACAGATATGAACCACATTAATTTTGGGGTCGGTGAGGATGCTTTCTAAGTTATTTTTTGAAGATGGGAGAATATTTTTTTCAGGGTCACTATCGTAAGACGCAATAAGGCTAATACCTAAATTTTTAGTAATCTCTTCAATATGTCTTTTACCAATATGTCCGGTGCCAATTACAGCAGCACCAATTGTTGTGGTCATGTAGTTTACAAAAATGCGAAACTTTTACATAAGAGGTGATATTCTGCAACAAATAGTTTGAAATTAGCGCATTGAATGTTTTATTTTGCGACTGCTTATGATAAAGGAGACGGTATTAGTAATTGGTGCTTCAGGACAGTTAGGTACGGAGTTGGTAGAAACATTGCGTGGTATTTATGGTGAATCAAATGTAATTGCATCTGATATTCGTAAGGGAGAAGGAGCGGTTTTTGAAAATGGACCATTTGAGGTTTTAGATATTCTAGATACCGTTCGTTGGAGAGAGATACTGACAAAATATAAGCCCACACATATTTACCACTTAGCCGCTCTGTTGAGCGCAACTGCAGAGGTCAACCCTGAATACGCATGGAAATTAAACATGGATGGATTATTTCATGTCTTAGATGCGGCAAAAGAAGAAGGAACAGGTATAAAACGCGTTTATTGGCCTAGTAGTATTGCTGCCTTTGGACCTAATACACCAAGACGTAATACACCTCAATATGGACCTATGGACCCTACTACGGTTTACGGTATTACTAAATATACTGGTGAATTATACATTCAATATTATAAAAATCGTTATGGAGTTGATACGAGAAGTTTACGTTATCCAGGATTAATTGGTTATAAATCCGCTCCAGGTGGGGGAACAACGGACTATGCCGTTCAAATTTACCATGATGCTTTGGCAGGTGTTGAACACGAATGTTTCTTGAAAGAAGGAACAGTGTTACCAATGTTATACATGCCTGATGCTATTCGTGCTACTCTTGAGGTAATGCATGCTCAAGAAGAAAAGATTAACATGCGCATGAGTTATAATCTGGCAGGTATGAGTTTTGGACCTGAAGAAATTACTCAGAGTATTCAAAAGCATTTACCAGACTTTAAAACAATTTACAAGCCAGACTACAGACAGGCAATTGCTGAAAGTTGGCCAGCAGTGATTGATGATTCTCTAGCCAATGACCACTGGGGATGGAAACCTGAATTTGATTTAGATTCCATGACAACTGATATGTTGTTAAATTTGAAAAAACTTTAGACCGATCGTTTAAGAAAAAGTATTGATCGTATCCATAAAAGACATCAATAACAATCCAAATTTTAGGAAATACTTGCTATTCCAATAGCTTTTCCAATAAGCGTAGTGGTTGTGCATCTTTCAACCAATACTTTTACAAACTCACCTTTTTTGTAAGACTCTTTAGGGAATACCACTACAAGATTTTGATCATTTCTTCCCATCCAGTCTTGATCGGATTTTTTACTACTATTTTCAATTAATACAATTACCTCTTTACCAATATAATCGGTGGATTTCTCCTTGGAAACTTTATTCTGAATAGCTATGATTTCACTTAATCTTCTACCTTTAACATCTTCTGGAATGTCATCAGTGAATTTTTTTGCTGCAGGGGTTCCTGGTCTCTCACTGTATTTATACATGTAGCTAAAATCAAATTTTGCCCACTCAATTAAAGATAAAGTGTCTTTATGTTCTTTCTCAGTTTCGGTGCAAAATCCCGCAATAATATCACATGAAATTCCGCAATCAGGAATAATATTTCGAATCATTGTAATTTTATCCATATACCATTCCCTAGTGTAATTTCTGCTCATTGCTTCTAGTACTCTTGAATTCCCACTTTGTGCTGGAAGGTGAATATAATTACAAATATTAAGATACTTAGCCATCACATGAACTACTTTTTCATTGATATCACGTGGGTGGCTTGTGCTGTATCTAATTCTCATATTGGGCACTGATTGTGCAACCATTTCTATTAAATCGGCAAAATCAATAGATTGATTTCTCTCTTCTTCCGTTAGTTTTTTGAAATCTTTCTTTGCTCCTCCTCCAAACCATAAAAAAGAGTCTACATTTTGGCCAAGAAGAATAAGTTCTTTGTATCCTTGGTTTTGTAATTCTATTGCTTCTTTAATTATACTTTTGGGGTCTCTGCTTCTTTCTCTTCCGCGGGTAAATGGAACCACACAAAAACTGCACATATTATCACAACCACGCATAATACTTACAAATGCATTTACCCCATTGGAGTTTAAACGTACTGGATTTAAGTCGCCATATGTTTCTTCACGGGATAATAAGACATTTATCGCTCTTCCTCCCTCGTCTACCTCTGCAACTAATTTTGGCAATTCACGATAACTATCTGGTCCTGCAACCACATCTACCAGTTTTTCTTCTTCAAGTAACTTATCTTTTAAACGTTCGGCCATGCATCCTAATACTCCTATGATTAAATCGGAATTTTGCTTTTTGTTTGATCGTAAATGAATAAGGCGAGTACGGATTCGTTGTTCTGCATTATCTCTTATTGCACAGGTATTTAAAAAAATAACATCTGCCTCCTCTTCCTGGTTTGTAGATTCAAAGCCATGTTCGCCCATTATGGAGGCAATAATTTCACTGTCAGAGAAATTCATTGCACAGCCATAACTTTCAATATAAAGTTTTCGGCTGCTTGCTGTTGTGGGTTCTAAGGTGCTCATGGATTTACAAAAATACAATCATTTCGCAGACAACTCCTTAAATCGCTCATAATTCTCAGCTTGTAAGGAGTTTTTCGTTTATTTGCACTACAATTATGAAACTTAAGTTTGCGGTAATAGTTTTTCTTTTCTGTTTTATTAATAATCAAGTAAGTGCACAAGAGAAGTCTTGGTCTGAAGACCAGGGTCAGTTCAGTGGTAATTTACTTCTTAACTATCAGAAGTATATTAGAGATGATAAAATTGGGGCCAATACTAGAGTTTATAAAGAAAATACCTCAAGTGTGGATGCTTGGTTGTTTATGAAGTATTCCAGAGGAGGCTATGATTTCATTGCTCGTTTTGACGCTTTTAATAATTCTCCTTTGCTAGACCCGTTAGACGCATACACAGCTCATGGAATTGGATTTTGGCAGATAAGTAAACAACATAAAAATTTAAATATTACCGTGGGTTCCTTTTATGATCAGCTGGGTTCGGGAATTTTATTTAGAGCCTACGAACAACGTCAAATAGGAATTGATTATTCACTTCAAGGGATAAGGTTGATTTATAATTTGAGTCCAAATTGGAGAATCAAAGCATTTTCAGGTAATCAAAAAGGAAACAAACAGTCCAATACTCGCTTCGACTATACTCCACAGGTTATATCTGGTATTAATATTGATGGTTTTCAAGATATTGGTAAAAATGGTAAATATGGCTCACTTCAATTGGGTGCATCCGGATTAAACCGAAATATAGATGCAGGTACAATGACAGAATTAGTATCTATTATTGAGTCCTATGATAGGGAAGATCAGTTCTTTCCAAAATATAATGTTTATGGATTTAATGGGTATTTTAATTATTCAATAGGTAATTGGAATATAGGTGGAGAAGCTAACTTCAAAACGCCGGAGGCAATTGTTAATTTTGATAACAAATTAGCACTCAAAGGAGGAAAAGTATATTATGGTACTTTGGGTTGGGGAATGCCTAGCATTACTTGGGGTAATGATGAAAAGGGTAGAGCAAAGAATAGGATGTCATTGGGGTTAAATTTACAATTAAGACATGTAGATCACTTTCCATTAAGAGCATCACCTAGAGATAACTTATTGAATGGATTAATTAGTTATTTGCCATCACTTACAAAACAAAATACTTACAGGTTGATGGCTAGATATAATGCTCCAGCGCAAGATTTGGGTGAAAATGGAATACAGGGAGAGTTAACAGCTAAAATCAATAAAGGAACAAGAATTACTTTAAATGCAAGTTATGTTCAATCATTAGCTAGTAATGGGGAGTTTGATTCAAGTTCAATGTCCATGAAGCCAGTTCAATTATTTAGGGAATATAATGGTCAATTAATTCAAAGTGTAGGAAAACACCAATTGAAATTAGGTTTGCAAAGTATTTTCTACAACCAAGCACGTTATGAACAAGAGCCAGAATATGAACCTGTTTATACCATTACACCATTTGTTGAATGGTTGCACAAAGTGGGTAGAGGAAAAAGTTTACGAATTGAAGCACAATATTTGAAGACAGACAAAGACCAAGGATCGTTTGCAAACTTATTAATTGAATATTATTTCAATAAGGAATGGTCAATGTCAATTGGTGATATGGTAAATATTGAACCACACAGATATGAAAGGATGACAATAGAGAACACGATCTTACATTATCCTATGGTGTTTGTAAGTTATAATCATGACAATAGTTTTTACACTTTATCATTTTTGAAGCAACAGCAAGGAGTTAATTGTTCCGGAGGTATCTGCAGGGAGGAACCAGCCTTCAGTGGCGTCAGATTTACTGTTTCGAGTAACTTTTAATTAAAGATCCCAGATACGGGTTCTTCTTTCTTGTGAATATTGTTTAATATTTATCCAAAAAGCGGCCACTAAATAAAAAATAATGGGTGAACCCAGAGTAAAGAAACTCGCATAAATGAATGACATGCGTACACTTCGCGTGGAAATATTCATGGTTTCACCTAATTGAGTACAAACTCCGAAAAGCGACTTTTCCAATGAATATTTTATCCAATTTCCCATATTCAAATTTAACAAAAATTATTAAATTTTGTTTTTTAAGTATAATGCCTGATCAAGATAAAACTCGGCAAGTTTAGTAAAAACAGGTTTAGAAAAAGAATTTTCTTTTTCATATACCGTTAACTCGATTTTTGTTGAAACATTGGTTCTTTCTTGCCGTGAGAGTTTATAAATTCGTAAGTGAGCTGCCTTGTTTTCGCGAGGTTTAAATATGATTTCCTGTATAATATTCCAACCTTCATTAATAAACAAATCAGGGTTAGTATTTTGATTATTAGGTAATAAAATCCATAAGCACCCAGATGGTGTTATCCATTCTTTAAGTTTATTTAAATACTTCAAAAATTCTTTTTTTGACCAATGTTTAGATTGGTTCTTTTGTTCATTATTAGATTTTAAATCATCAAAGAAAAAGGGAGGGTTTGAAATAATATGATCAAATTGGGTATCAGTTATATATTCAAATAAATCACATTCATTTATTATTACATTATTGTAGTTTTTTACATTCAATTTAGCATCTAAAATACTCCCTTTATGATTATCAATACCGATATACTTTGCATACGGCCATTTTTGATTTAAAAAATTAATCAATAATCCATTTCCACATCCAACATCCAAAACATTTTTTGGTTGATCTAAATCAATAAAAGCACCAAAAATACAGGAGTCCGTATTCACCCCAAGTGCCGAATTTTCTTGGTTTATAGAGAAGTTTTTAAAATGAAATGGTTTCCTACCCATCATTCAAACAAGTCTGAAATATTAAATCTGATTGGATCCTCAATCCATTTGTATCTTTCTTTTTCAAGAATCAGAATTTTTGATGCGTATGGGATGGCAACTTCAATGTCATGCGTACTGATTATGGCCGATTTTTGTAATTGTTTACACTCTTCTTGAATTAACTTCCAAAATTCTCTTTTACTTGAATAATCTAAAAACGAAGTTGGCTCATCCATAAGTAGAATTGAGGATTGCTGATTTAAACTTCGAGCGAGCATAAATTTTTGTTTCTCTCCTTCAGATAATATTGAAAATGCTTGATTTTTGAGATGTGTAATATTGAATTTTAAATAAAGCGACTCTAGGTTATGGCGATCAATATCATGACTTTTTGAAGTTGAAGCAACCTCATCAGCAGACATTAATTCTATCTGCGGTGTTTGAGAAAGTAACAATGAAAAATACTTAGAGCTATGTTCTAAATGGGATTCAATTCTTTTATTATTAATATATATGTCACCCTTTTCTATGGGCATAATACCCATCAAGGATTTTAAAAGAACCGATTTTCCAATTCCATTTTTTCCTAACAACAGAATTATCTCCCCCTTTTTCACTTCAAAGGATAAATCATAATGAAGTATACGTTTGTAATTTCCATTACCGGTGCAAGTAGATATGTTTTTTGTTCTTAACAAATTGATACAAAAATGGGATATTCGTGGTGTTATATGCAATTTTTATTACTAGATATTTCTAAACTTTATAAAGTGAGAGATTTAGCTTATCAAATTTGGAATGATCATTATCCTTCAATAATTGGACAGGAACAAGTAGATTATATGTTAAATGAGATGTACGATTTAGCCAGTTTGGAAAGACAATTTAATGAAGGCGATAAGTTTTACTTAGCTATGGAAAATACACAAGAACTAGGCTTTGCTTCAATATCAATGCAAGAAGATGGAGGTTGGTACTTGAATAAGCTGTATGTTAATACTAAAAATCAAAGGGGTGGTATTGGTTGTAAATTATTGGATCAAATTATTGCATCAAATAATATTAGAATTTTACGATTACAAGTAAATAGACAAAATTATAAGGCCATAAACTTTTACTTTAAATATGGATTTGTGATTGAGAAGATTGCAGATTTCGATATTGGGAACGGTTACTTTATGAATGATTTTATTATGATTTGGAATAAATCATAGAGTAGATTCTGCGATTCGCTCGTTATTTTTGCGCAGTGTTAGCCTTAAACAACTTTTCATTTGAATTTGCCGGTAGATATTTATACAAGAATGCCAGTTGGCATATTAAACCCAATGAAAAAATTGGCTTAGTAGGATTAAATGGAACAGGTAAGTCTACCTTGTTGCGTTTGATTTCTGGTGATTTTGAGTTGAGAGAAGGACAAATGTCCAGATCTAATCAACTAAGTATTGGTTTTTTAAATCAAGACTTATTAAGTGTTGAGTTCATAGAATCTGTGAGGGATGTAGTTTTATCTGGAAGGGCGGATTTGGTTAGAATTGATGCTGAAATTCAGCGATTGCTGAAAGAAATTGAAACAGATTATGATGAAGTCAGATTAATTCGTTTAGGTGAATTACAAGAGCAATTTGGACATTTAGGAGGTTATGATT
>Ga0222713_10000462_pt1 | contig 45954 bp, 51 predicted proteins | sample C33_649DmetaG_FD_165061 | JGI IMG/M metagenome (GOLD analysis project Ga0222713, IMG submission 165061) | Estuarine water microbial communities from San Francisco Bay, California, United States - C33_649D | ecosystem: Environmental > Aquatic > Marine > Unclassified | place: USA: California... | reverse complement strand
CCTCGTATGTACAGAAGTTCACATCCCAGTCGTCGCTATGTGCTTCCCACATGTCGAAACCGTTCCCGAGATACTCTCCTGCTCGACTCAATCTGTTTAAGACTTTGTCAGAGAACTTAATAAGCTCAAGTCTGAGTTCATCATTAATAATTAATTGCGTATTCATTGTGTTGTCTCCTTTCGTTTTGGTCATAGTTAAGCTTATCGTCTTGTTAGACAAACCACAACCTCTATTTGTCAAGTTCTTGTAAAACCATGCTTACTTCCAAGGAAGCACTTTGTTCGTACTTCCCTCTGATGTCATCTCGCCAGTCATCTAAGAGCCATGGCTCTTCGTCGACTTTTTTGTAGAGTTCTTCCGGCACATTCGGCACCTCGCCGTTACTGCCGACGATTTCGCCTTTATAGAAAACCTCGTAGCCAGCAAAAGCGTCAGATTCTTCCGTAAATACCAAACTGAAAACCAGTTTTGGGAAATCCTCAGATATCTTTCTAAGCAGATTGGTTATTGGACCCCAAGCGCTTGTTAGGTCGGCACTAAAGCAAGTGATGGTGTCATCATCATCAGTGTCGTTCCATTCAAAATCGCAAGCACCCCATTTGGTGCCCCAATTAGCGTTGGTCCAGTCGTACCAATCTTTGTAGCCGTATTTAGCAAGATTCGCATTTTCTTTGGCTTCTTGCTCTGCTTGCTTTTCTTGGTCAGAGAACCAACCAGCTTTAGTATCTACCAATTCTTGAGGAACTGGAAAAAGATGATTAAGTCCGTAATAGGTCTTGCCTTCTGCGCCGACCTGTTTTGTGGCTTTCACAAAAGTATTCAGGTCGGCATTCGACCCAGAGACTTGTAGGTTTTGGTAGCACCAATTAGGCATAGAGTTCCTCCACGCACATTTGGGCGTGCTTGATTAGTTCTTCTACTAATTCCACACATTCCCAATCGTTGGCTTCTTCGCCAGCGATGTCCTTGACAGCGAGAATGCCGTCGAGAATAAAGCCAGCAAAACCGTCTTCCATTTCTTGTGTTGCTGGAGCTTGATTGGTTGCGTGTGCCACGACTGGCTTTAAATACCTGTCTGTCCAGTCGCTTAGTTTCATTTGTTTTGTTTCCATTGTGTTTAACCTTTCATTGAGTTAATTACATATACAGCTTATCGGGTTGTAAGACAAATTGCTACTTATTTTTTAGTAATCTGCCCAGTCGTATTCTTCGTTGTATTCGATAGCCGAGGGAACTGCCTTGCCCAGAACTTCGCAAGTGTCGCCATTGATTATGCGGTAGCACCGATAGCAGACATACTTGATTCCGTCCCACAGCCCACCCAACTGTGGAGAAATAATCTTTCCTTCGGTTGTACAGCTATAAAAGCCTTCGTAGTTTGGTTGGTTGCCGCAATGGCACACCCACCATTCTTCATCGCATTTGATTTGGTCATTGAGTTTAATTGTCATACTTCAAGTGTATCGTCTTGTTAGACAAGCAACAACCCTATTCGATTAATATATTTTTGTAAAACAATAAAAAAGACAAAAAAAAGCCCTCCCGTTTATTTTTATCCCCTGCCCCAAAAAATGGTGTTCCTTGGTATATGGGTTTATTATTGCGGCGCGGCGTTTCTTTAAGCCGGCTTGGCCTCACAGCGGCCACCGGCTTTGCGCGCATGGAAATCGATAAGGTCACACAAGTCTTTAGCCATACCCGGTTCTTCTGAAACATTTTCGAAGCGGGCTTGGATGAACCATGGCCACTTACTGTTGCGGCCTTCGTGGATTAACACTGCGGCCTCGAAATCTATTTCTCGAGCGACCGACGCGAGCGTCAAACAATCTTCGTACTTCGGTAGCTCTGCGGCGAAGACGATGTAACTCATTGCAGCATCATAAGCCACCGGAGTTGTAAAAGAAACGTAGCGTCTAGAAATTGTTTGCTTTAGTTAGAAAAAAAACGGAGAAAAAAAAGAAGCACTAATAACTTCGAATGTCTACAAAGCTTTTTGTCTGAAGGCTCCCCCACGATTTGATATCCAAAAGATATCCGGTTGCCGTGGCCGAGTTTTTAGCCGACACCTTGTTTGAACTTGTACGTTGTTCACGCTGCCCCTCCACATGACATGGAGGACTACCCTCGTTCCCGAGTGTTCAATGTCCCGCACCTTGCAAGGGGTGTACGACCGTGGATTGCGGTTAGGAGTGTAGCATCACCGAGCACGGTCAATGCAAGTAACTAGAAAGGAAGCGTTGTCCAGCAATCTTCGCGGTCGCAGTCGTAGGCCTGTATACCCAGACTCGCGTACATGTCGCGTGTATTTTTGTTTGACTCGATTGCGTAATACTGTTTTGGATTGTCGCCGTAGCGGCTATACACCTTCTTGAGCATTTGAGTTTTCTTAATTAGTGGCGCATTCTGCCCGGATATCCCAGTGTCATTAAACAAAGCATCGTTTGGCGTCCACTGTGTGGTCTTCCAGATTCGAGAAAGCGTATGAACGCCCCACTTGACATCTCGAGCCGTAATTAACACAACAAACTCCGGCCGCAACAAATCGATTGTCTTACTTCTGTAGGTTTCGTGGTTTTTTACGAAATCCTCGAATCCATAATTTTTCATGTCATGGAAATTAGAAGACAATGCCACATTCAAATCCATCAGGACGATGCGCTGTCTATTGTGGAGCATCTTCTGGACCCAGGCCTCGAATGTTGACCATTTCTATCTGCTTTGTCGAGTGCGATTTATCACCACACACCGGCGGATAGATGCCAGCCAGTGTCTCGACTCGCATCTTGCATTCAGGACATTCCCATTCGAACTTCAACCGTGCCATTAAATTCCTCCATTGTCGTACCCGTTAGAGAATAAACCATTTATCACCGCAGCTCTATAAAGGTCGTCACCAGTTCCAGGCACACCACTGCACGTAGGGCACAGAGCCGGGCCTCCATCATGCTCATAGAGCACAGCGGTTGGCATTGCGCACGCATCACAAGACACGCGACCCTGACTTACATGCACCGTGTACGAGTAACCAGGCGCCTGATTAGATGTTGACTGGGTACCAGCTGTAGGTGTTGACGTCGACACTCGAGAATGTGTTGGTCCCGCCTTGAAATGAGGCCACAGTCTTGAAAAAACGCGGAATATCTCGAATGGGGTAGGCAACATTGAGAACAACCAAACCTTGGCCATCCAATAGCAGAACGCAAACAGCGGTATACTCAGGATGATGAGCCACAGGGGTCCGCTCCAAGAGTTGTATGGGTTTAAAGCTGCTGAAGAAGCAACGAGCGCCGTTATCCAAAGCGCAAAGTACTGGGTAAAGCCGAATCTATTTCTCATAACCCTCCTAAATTGTGTTGTATTCATTTTACCGCTGCGGCCGGCCCGCCACAACCTCGATAAAAAATATTTAGCGCGCAAACTTCCCTCCGAGAAAACTTTTTTTCAGGATTTCTCTAAAATATTTTATTATTTCCGATATATATTTTTAAAATGTTCCCCTGACCAAAAAAATGGTGTTCCAGCATATATTGATTTAATATATGCTCGAGCCGTTTCCTTATGACACTCGAACATCTGCACCAAAACTTTCCGGGCTTCAAGGAAAACCCGCGCCCTCGAGACCGCCAGCGCAGCAAACTGTACGCGGCGGAATATTTTTGCTTTGGAAAGTACAAAGAAGAGTTCAAGGACTGGGAAAAAATGGTCAAATTCATTCACGCGGTATTATCTAACCGCCACGTTGCGAAAAAATATCCCAAAGCAGTCCGTCTAATGAGCGGCGAAGAAGAATTTCGTATCCGGAAGGGGCCCGGAAGCAGGTTCCCGTATGTATTCATGGTCCCAAACGGCGTATACCACACTAATTTGGTCACCTTTCCGCGCCGCTACCGAAATAAACAGACAATTTTGCACGAATTGGCCCATATACTGACCGCCGACAACGTCGAGAGCCATGGAAGGGAGTTCTGTAAGACCTATTTGTACCTCACGCGCATCATTCTGGGCCGCGAAACAGAGCGAAAGCTTAAGCAAAGCATGAAGAAAGCCAACTGTAAGTACGGAAAAGCTCATTCGCCTTGGTCGGGACCGATAACGCCGGAGCAAAAAGAAATGTTGAAGCATAGATTGAATGGAATTAAGGATTCAGAAAGTAGAAATCAGTGAAAAAACCCCGCCAATACCCAGGCCAAGCAAAATTGCAAAAGAAAATCCCCCACGAATGGGTGGTTCTTTATTACGCCATATCCAATAAAAATGGTATTGACCCATACAAGTATGTCAAGTTCCAGCTTGGGGCGATTGCTTTAGATAAATCCATCTCGATATTTAATAAAAGATTGAAACAAGGCTACCTAACTAAGAATCAGAATGGTTGGTTTATTACACCTATGGGGATGGAAGCAGTCCGCAAGCGTAGTGAAGTACTCAAGAAGGCTGAGCTGAAAAAAATTGCTCGACGCAACGCTGCTTGTGCCGAAGCCAGGTGGGGTACCGATAAATAAATTGATTATCGATAAAATAATTTGCAATATATTTAAAAATATTTTGCACACACACGAGCCGAGTTTTAACCAAAAGCCCTGTTTCTCTTTTATTTTTCCAGGTTCTGGGTAACATTTTCATTCAATCTGGCTTAATCCCGATAAATCCAATCAACTTTGTCTAATTAGTTTTCTGGGTACCTTTCTACCCGTATAAACAATCTCAGGAATATGTTGTACTACAAAACGGTTGTATAACTTGATGTGTATGGTGTGTGTATCAGGTAAGCCGTATGGCTGATTGCTACCGCTTTGCTACCGCTTTGCTACCGACTTCTTGCGCTTATTGGACTTTTTTCTTGTCGTCTTTTTATTCTTTGAGACTTTCTTGGCAGCTTTCTTACCATTAATCATCACAAGGTTATCCACAGTTCGGTTGTATTCATGACTGACATGGCCTGGGAGTGTTAAGTACTCACAGAGGAGTTCTGATAAGCTGTCGGTTGTTCTTTCGTTTACATAATCTAGAGCGATACGCTTTGCTTCTAGACTTTTATCGTTAGGCATGTACTCTAGAGCGATTTCGTTTAGAGGATTAAGATGGCAGTGCATGAGTTCATGGGTGAGTGTTGCGCGCAATTCAGACTTACTCCATTTACGCCAATGAGGGGATAGAGAGATAGTTGCGTAGTGTTGTGCCGGGGCTATGTCTATCTCGGCTAGAGAAGATTCGGGACATGGGTATTTTTCGAAAGCAATCTTCCAGTGATTAAGTTTCATTTCGCATTGTAATACAAACAGGTATTCTTTTAGCCACTGTGGGATTCTCTGTTGTTTGAGGGCGGAGGTAGGCATGTGGGTTATTGTATGTGAAGGGTATGTATTGTGTCAGTAACTTCAAAGGTATAGGATGGATTTAAGCGCGGATTTCGGCACATTTAGGACTGGTATGAATAAAGCTGAGAACAACTCCTTATTTTCATGGCTTAGGGTCTTCTCGGAGGCTGAGTGCCAACAAATCATTGACTACTGCCTTTCCTACGGGATATCTAAAAAAGGGATGGTTCACGGGCCAGATAAGTCGTCAGGAGGCGATATAAGGGTCTGTACCGAATATTTGGCTGACCTACGAGGGATTACCTTTTCCGACGGTCTGAACGTAACTGGAAGGCTCTACGAGGCTTTTAATCGGGGTAACTTCATTGGGCTCTCCTATGAAGAGATTCCTTCAATCCGGATGCTCGAATACCGGCAGGGAGGGAAATATGCGCGGCATACCGATTGGTCTAGTGGGGCGGGGATAAATCGGAAACTTTCCATGAGCGTCCAGTTGAGCAAGTCTGAAAGCTATGAGGGCGGGGACGTGGTTATTCATGCGGGGCCCGATGAAGTTGAGATAAGTCGGGAAGCGGGGGTTGCCAGTATTTGGCCTTCATGGACATTGCACGAGGTCAAGCCAATTACAAGTGGCGTTCGTTACTGCTTGGTTGCTTGGGCGCACGGACAGCCATATAGGTAAAATGTCAAATACCTATGACTGTCAATCTCGTAAAAAATTTTTTTGGTGGGGAGGTTATTCCGCCTACCCCATTAGACCTAAATTCTGAGATACCCGAGATATTTTCTCTTCGGGATAAGTTGCTTAAATTCGGGGGGACTTTAGGCAGGGTAGTTGGGTACAAACAAGAACAGAACGGGCGACTGATTCAAAACATTATCCCGATTCAAAAAACGGAACTTAAACAAATATCTACATCCTCAAAGACTGAACTGCAGCTACACACCGAGACCGCATTCCATCCCTACAAGCCAACACACTTGATGCTTTATTGTTTGCGCGGCGACAAGAACGCAATTACTACCTATGCCGAGCTTGAGGACATATTAGGGAAGCTCGACCAAGAAACAATCAAGATTTTACAACAACCGGTATTTATAACCTCCCTTGACGACAGTTTCAGATTAGAGGGGCAACCAGATTGTGAACTGTTTACTTCTGTACTGATTTGTCGAGACAAGCGGTGGTCTATGGTCTATGACGAAGCATTGATGCGCGGGGCCGACAGTGAAGCACAAGCAGCACTAGATAAATTCTCAGAAGCTGTGCGGGCGTCGATAAAAGAGATTGTCTTGGAAGACGGGGATTTATTGGTTATTGACAACCGGAATACAATTCATGGGCGCAAACCATTCGTGGCTCGTTACGACGGCACAGATAGATGGCTCCAGAGAATCTTAATTAGTAGTGATGCCATTCCAAGACAACACCTATCCGGTGATGTTGTAATTACCCAATTCGGGAAAAATTAAAACTCTTCTTTTTTCTTTTTTGGTTTTCCGACAGGACCATGAAGGTCGTGAGTTCGTAGAGGGTCGCCCATTGAAGTGCGGTGTCTTTTCTTGCCTGCTTTAGTTCCGGAAATTGTTTCGATTTGGCCAGTCAAAGGATTTGTTCGGGTCCTGCCTGTACTCGACTTGGAGCCGCCTTTTCCTTTTTTCTTGCCCATTAGCTGCCCTTAATTTTTGATGCGGCGCGTGGCGTAATACCTTTTGTAAGTTGGTTCAACAAATTCTGGGTCTGGGTATTTTTCTTCACGAGCTATCCTTGAAATAAATTTTTGGTCTTCCGTATTATTAATATAGTCGTGTATATCGCGGTAATGCCAAAAGGCTGCCTTTACGTGTGAGGTCCGCTTTGGCTTTATCTTCCAAAAGAGACCCAAAACCATTCTTTGGATTTCGGTGAAACCACCCCAAGTTCCAAAAGGCTCGTACTCCAAGGAGTACAAGAGGCAGTCTTTCCTGACTGGGCATTCTCTACAAATCGAGATTCCCTTATCTCGGTCTTTGTAATCTCTGGCTTTTGAATCGTCGACAAGTTTGGGGAACCAGTAGTTCGCTGGTTTACCTTTACAGGCTGCTCCTTCAAGCGGCGGGCTTACTGTTTCGGTTAAGTAATTGTTTTGCTGTAAGAATCTATCTCGTTTTGTTGTCGCAACTGAATCGAGCGGTTCGCCTTTAATCATTGAATTCCTTTCGTCGTGCCATTACTATATGACCAGTGGTGTCTTTCTTGCAACATTGCAGAAGCAAGTTTAAAAATTAAATTTTCATCGAAACTAAAGACTTTATTTGACACACAGATAAGGTGAATTTCGTCGTCAGAAAACAAAGGGCATTCTTGTGGGTCAACTCCGTAGCTTTGTAAAGACTGGGTGATAACTACGGCGCTATTATAAATTTGCTGCCAGTATTTAGCGTCATCACCCTTTACTGAAAAGGCTGTTCTTTCCTCTTTCTATATAGCTCTTTTACTATTGTCCAAGTTGTCTCGGATGGGTGTCTAAAACCGTTGTCGTGAGAGAATTTAAGAATCTGTTCTAATTTCATTGACTCTAAATATTCGATTGAGTAATCAAGTTCCTCAATCTTGTCTACCATTTTTACCGCTTTAGAAAAACGGTGCTGACGTTCGTATGGGTTGATTTCACCCATTTATTTACCCTTTCACTTATTTTTTACTAAATATTTTCCGCATATATGCGTCGTCGTGCTTTTTCATTTCGTCAATAATGTATGTTGAGCTAAAAAGGCAACACAAAAAGAAGAATACAAAAGCCAGGCCCCATCCCATTACGAATAGAGCCCAAAAAATCCAAGTCTTCATTCTAAGGGAGCCCTACCACCGGCAATAATTTTACGGGCAAGTGCAACCATTTGCTGAATAAGAGGCTTCGATACGCCAAGTTCTCCAGCCATTTCAGAATACGATAAGCCTTCGGAGTCTTCTCCGCCAAACTCGCAAGACTCCTTAATGGCTAAAGCGCGCGATTCGATGATGCTACGGCGCAGCTCGACAACGTATGGGAGAAGTTCAAAGTGGAGAATTTTGGCGCGCTCTACTGGGTCAGTCACTTTTTTCGTATCTTTTAATTTGTCCTCAATCATGACTTACTCCAATTCTAAAATTTCAAGTTTTGCGTAATTCTCACCGGCAAATACCGGCGCGTTGAAGACAATTATAGGCACAATATCCGGGCCGTCGTCAGATAGCACACCTGCGTCAACAAGCCCATCCACCATGGCTTTTAAGACAGGGAAGTGGTTGGCCGTATCAATTTTTCGCTTACCTGCCACATAGGGAGTAAAAGTAATTTGCACTTTTTCCATAAATGGAACTTTTCTAGCTTGCGCGGCAATGCATGTGGCTTCACGCCAAATTTTGATTTTTTTTGCCCGTACCTGAAAATGTTTAGTTCTTTCCCAATTTACGGTCCACAGCTCATTCCAAACCAAAACCGAATAGGCTCTAGCTGCTTTGCGTGGCATTACTTAACCGCAAGCCATGCAACAAAATTTAAATCTTGCCAGAATCTTTGAATTGTTGTAAAACCAGCCTGCTCTAAAAAGCGTTCGTTCTCTGAAGCTGTAAGTGGCACCAATACACCTTCTAATGATTTTCTTTTACTTTCAATTTGCTCTGACGAATATCCATTTTCACTTTTGAGCTCGTGATATAGCTCAACAAGTAGGTCTTGCATCAATGCATTTTCTCCCAATACTTTTTCTACGAGAATAAAAGCCCCACAGCTCGAATCAAGTCCCTCATAGATATTCTTAAAAAGTCTTTGTCTTTTCTCAATCGGTATAAATTGTGCTGTTAACACACAAAGGGTTAACCCGTATTTGCCCGGAGTTATCCCTATTTCCAAAACATCGGCTTTGACAAAAGAAACGTTATCCCAGTCTTTAAATTGCCTAGCGGCGTGGTCGAGCATGTGCTGGGAAGAATCAACACCTACAACTGAAAGCTCCTTAGGCTTATCGTGACGTTCAAAAATATCTTTTAAGGCGTCGCCGCGGGAGCAACCAATATCCAAAATGTTTTTATTATCTTTCAAAAATTTTACAGCTACTCTAGAAATTGATTTACGCATACCCGAATAGCTCGGGATGGAGCGACTAAGCATGTTTGGGAAAACATGGCTAACTTCTCGATTAAATTCCCACTTATCAGAAGGCAAAACATTATCTATGTCGTTCATTTTCATAATTTAATTTTCAATCTTTCAGAAAAAGCTTTTTTTGCTGGCTCAACCATATCGAGTCTCATATTGTTGGGATGCGGGACATTAAACTCAAATTCGATTGCTGCTCGTAAAGCGTCGATATCTATAGGCTTTGGAGTTTTGGCAACTGCCTGAACTAAGCCGTTTTTGGTAGTTAGGAAAGTATCGACATGCTTAAATCCATTTTCAAGAAGAACCTTAAATTCGATTTCCGTGTGGTATTTTTGCACCTTTGGTTTTAACGCAATATCGGAAATGATAGTTCTTGGCTCATAATCAAGGGCAAAGCCGCCGCTTGAGGTGTCGTGGCTTTTTCTTAAATCGCCTCTTGTGTGGTTGTACCAGCGGTCTGACTCGGTTCCAATAACGGCGGCATGAACCTTTGTGCGCTCGGAGCACAATGCACTAACAATTGATACGACATGAAGCCGGTCCTGCAAAAACGGAATACTGTTAAATACTGATGCGATAAAAATTGAATCCCACTCGGTTCCATCTGCTACGCGCATTAAAAACCGATGCACTAAAGCTCTAGCGGCGTCTGTATCGATTGTCTCGTTGTCCGCGGACAGCAAAAAGGGCTCAAACTCGACCGCGTCAACACCCATGTTTCGAAGAATCTGGGTCTTATCGCAAAGACCAGCTCCAAAATCGATGACATGAGTACCGTAGTATTCCTTCCACATTTCGACATGCTTTGGATTGTCGAGCTGGAATGCGCCTACACGATTACCTGAGTTAATAAAATGACGTAAAAAATCTTCCAGAAATGTTGGGGTCAAAATTTTTGAAAGCTGATTTTTGCGACGAAAACTATTGTGGCGCAAAAGGTCGGCGTAGCGTTCTTGAATGTCGAAGTCCATAGTCAAAAGATTGAGCATTATCTCTACAAGGTCGGCTTGGTCTTCGGGAACTGTTACAGACTGCACGACGTCGATATTGTCACGAGCTGCAAACGTCATTCGTGCGCGGCCATTCACGATTCGATAGGAAGGAGTGCAGATAATCGGCATTTGAGGTAGGCCATTTGCCTTTAGCTTCCCCGCCATAACCACAGCATGCTGTTCCGGCCAAAACTCATTTAATTTTACAAGGCGCAAGACAGAGACAGGTTTTTGTCTCATGATTGGATACCAAGCATCGGAATCGACCGGGATAGACGGAAGTGCATGGATGCGCTCAAGCAATGGCTGAGCACCAATCAGTTCATCACGCAATTCAGTAGTCGATTTGTTTTTATAAAGGTCGTTAGTTGACCGGTTGTACAAAACGTTGATACCCATACGCCGCTCCACTTGAAGTGGATTTGTTCTCACGACCGGGACCATCTTGGCACCCATACGCTGCGCAACAAGATGACGTTGATGTCCGGAAAGGATTTCGCCCTGCGAATCCGCATAGATGGGCAGCAGCCACCCAAATTTCGAAAGCGATAGTTCGACCAAATCCAAACGATTGGCGTCAGCCTTACGCGGGTTGTACGCCGAAGGATGGAGTTGGTCAATCGGCGTCAGTACCGGTTTCATTTTTTAGCCGACGCGGGCTCTTTCTTTTTGACTCTCTTTGTTTTGTCGAGACCCATGCGTCAACTGGAATCTTGAGCATTTCCACTATTCCACCGCAAACCTCATCATAGGAGTAGCCAAAATTGACAAAGGCTTTCTCTTCCCAATCATCAAAATATTGTTGCTCCATTTTGATTTCCCATTTACCAACAATCGCAGTCACATTTCTTGGTTTGTTGTTTTCCACTTCCTTTGTTGGTTTAGTCTTAATGCCCCAACCAGCGACTTCTTTCATTAATTCATCTAGGTCATCTCCGGTGTAGCCGGTACCATCAAATGAAGGCATCGATTGAAGTATTTCAGCTAAAGCTATGTGGTCATAGGAGCCCAAGTCGGATAATTTATTATCCACCAAAACAATTCTGGCAGCAGCCTCGTCATCTACGTCAACAAAAGTAACGCCGATTTCTTTCCAGCCAAGCGCTTTAGCCGCTTTCCAAGTGTGATTACCAACCAAAATAGAGTTGTCTCTCTTATTGACAACGATTGGCCGAAACTGGCCATTGGCTTTTAGGGAATCAGCAATCATCCCGATATCGCCTTGCCTAGCGTTCATAGGGTACGGAAAGACGCTGTTAATGTTTACGTTTTCTGTTGAGGCGATGACTGAATGCATCGATTGTTTTGTCGCAGTTGATTTATTTTTCTTAGGGTTCTTGGTTCTGGATGCCGGCGGTACAGCTTTTACATCAGACAAAGATAAGCGATTTTTTATCTCCTCTATAACCGCATCATCAGTTTTGTAAGAAGCAATTAAACTGTCGGCCCAATTCTTATAAGCATCATCATCGACCATAATTCGATAGGTCCCAACACAAACCCTGACACTCTCACCAATCTGACCAGACCTGGTTTTATTGGGCGAATCAAATAAGTCTGTTGATTTTAGGATTGACTGAAGCTGGTCTACATCTACTTGGCTAAATCCAGTCCCTTCAAAGTCAGGGAGGGTTTCAAGAAGTTCTAGGAGTTTAAAGTCATCATAGGACGACATATCCGAAGTTCTGTTATCTGCAAGAACAATTTTTTGAGCACCTAATTCATCAACATCGACGAAAGAAACCGCTATTTCTGTCCAACCAAGACTGCGCGCTGCGCGCCAAGTGTGATTTCCAGTGAGGATTGTATTGTTTCTCTTATTAACAACGATGGGCTTATATTGTCCATTTTTTTCAAGAGACTGCGCAATGGCTTCAACATCACCGCGCCTTGGATTTTTAGGGTAGGACTTAAGGCTATTGATGTCTACAATTTCTGACTGGACGTGGATATTCTCGGACATGGCCGAGAGTATAGCCTAAATTACCGGGCGTATTTACTAGTGATTTCTTTAATCAATCTAATCTGTTCTCTTATTTTCTCTTTATCTTCTTCGGATTGTTCTGGTTGGTCTTTGGACTGAGCTTCAATTTCTAAAAATCTTTGCTTTTCAAGCCTCTTCTTTTGAATCAGAACAATTTCTTCACGAAACTCAGCCCAGCTTGGAAAGAACTTTGAATTATTCTCAATATTCTTGACGGCCTGCTGGGCATCCGAATAATCAAAATCTCTCAAGTTGGACTCCCAACGCCTTACCTCTTCAACCACCATTTTTTTAGTGGGATAGCAGATGGCTAACTCAGCAACAATTTTATAAGCTTCTGTTGGACTCATATAAGCAATCCTAATAATCCAAAGGCATTACTATGATTGGCGTCTGCTCGCCAACCCAAGCGCCTATGCAGTTGTAGCTTACATATTCTTCTGCTTGCTCAAATTCCATTTTATCCCTAGACATACACAGGTCAATCATTTTTTGCCATGAGTAAACGGCCAAGAGTGGTTCATTTATCCTTTGAGAGAACCCGATTAGCGCTTCATCAAATCCGTCCATTAGCAAAACACTTTCACCCATTGATTCCAGGTGTTCGTTTATTTTTTTTCTAAGCTCTGTTTCGGCAGATTTCATTTTTTTAGCCTATCTGTTTTGGGTTTTCTTCGTTTAAGTTTTGTTCTTCCATCGCCTGACGAATGACATCCCAAGATTTTGGAACTGATTCCCCAGAAACAAGATTTGCGTTACTTTCAGGGTCAAGCTCAGACCATCGACTAGCTAAAACCATCGGCGAAATCTGCATGTAAGAAAATTTAAGTTTAAATATTTTTGCTCTTTCAAAAATTTGTTGAACCGTAGCTCCATTTTCATTCAACATTTTTACGACCTTGCCATATCTTGCTTTTTCGTGAGTGTTCAGCTTCATTGGGTTAACTCCGCAAGCCCCAAGAACTGCGTCCCAGATTATATTTCGGGGGCGCTCAATTGATTTTCCTGCCACCGAACTAACCTTGCTTGAGGATTTTTTCCGCGCAACTTGTTGTTCTAGATTAATTTTGAAAGACTTGGGGTCATCAGCCTTTGGAATTAAATGCAGCTCATCAGAGGCCACTAACTGCTCAACCGAGTTGTCCAAAACAATCTTAGAGCAGTTGGCCCACTTTCTTAAGTATTCAGCATCAGGCCATTCTCCGCACCCATTTGAATCAGCTGAATTAGCCAAAGCAAGAAGCACTAATCGAGAAGAGTTTTTTGATTTTGACTTTTGAATCACGGTCGTCATGACTTCAAATGACATCTTTACTTCTTCCTAATTGAAACGCGCTCCGCTTTTTCTACTTCACAAAAATCATCTGGATTGAGTCCTGGAATCATTGCCTTCAATGCGGTTACACGCCAGTCACGAATAGCTGCTGCTACAGCAAGGTTTCTGACGACATTGTCAATTAGCGGTTTTGCATAGTAAGAAAGGTCTAAAACCTCTCCAGTAGATGGGTCAACCACGGAAGCTGATTCCTCAGAAAGTGATTTATTAACAACTGCTTCAAGCAGGGTTTTGTGTTCCCAATTTTTTCTAGTCGACGATATTCTTCGCTCGGCAACCATATCCCCAAAAAACAAAGCTCGCTCGCCCTGTTGTCGCATATACAAAACCATCAATTGGTTTAAACGGGTTTCGTATTCTCGTAATTGGGCTTTGGCCTCAGCGAATAAAACCAAACCGTCAAATGCTTCGTTTGGGTTAAATTCCTCTGAATCATTTTCTAAACGCTCAATGGTTGAGCCAATTGATTCCTTGAGGATAATTATTGATTGTTCTAGTGCGTCACGAATTTGCATCATCTCTCCAAAGAAATAGTTTTAAGCCAGGCTGGTTTGGGTTTTGTACTGAAACTAGCAAGGAGTCAATTTCTGCTCGCCATGCGGCGCCTTCGTCTATCTCCTTGGCAATAACAGAACTAATCAGTTTTGGCAAATAACCAAACTGCTTATCGTCAATATCTACACGAATAGAATTAGTGTCGTGCTGGTTATGTCGTTCTCTAATTAGCGAGCATTTTCGCGACACCATTTTCCCGTCTTTTGCAAGACCAAAAATGTTGTTTGGGTAATCCTTACAAAAAGATAACCCGACTACTTTTACCGCTAATGAATCAACACTCACTCTTGCTCGGATGCGGTTTCAAACACATCCATCATCTTGTTGTATTCTTTTTCAGTTACCGATTCAGGCCAAGTGGAAATTTCGCCGAACGATTTGATGACGATGGCTTTCGCGTTCTCTGACAAGAAATTAAACATTGTCACCAAGACCGATGTCTCAATCATTTGAGAACTGTCTTTGCTGGCTGAACGGATGCCTTCGAGGTTTACAATCATCGCATTTAGTTCTGCTTTTGGCATAGGCCACAAACGATTATTTAGCTTTTCGTGAGCATCTCGAAGAGCTTCCAACTCGTCAGGAGTTAAGCCTGAGCACATCTGTTTAAACAATTTGTGCGCTTCTTCTCTTTCGTTGTCGGAACGCCAGTCAGTTTTAGACTTAACTGGATTTTCCTTTGACTCAATCTTGAGTTGAGGGGTTTCAATCTTTTGCCCTGCAACATTTGATTTCACCGAAACATCCGTAATTGCATTTGTGGCAACGTCATTGCTGGACTTGCCATTAACCTCACGGAATCGCATAAGAAGCTTCAGGTCAGTCATGGTGTCTGGATATCCAGCTTTTTTCAAAGCACGACCCATTGCCTTTGAGCAAAGAGTATTCCAGCCATCAGTATCTCTGACTTTGGCATCCGATACTGTCTTGTAGCCAATTATCGGTCTGTTGTCATCTGCATGACGAGTAATCGTCGCAATGCAAACTCTTTCTTCCTTCTTGGAAAAGGCTGCTGGAATTCCCGTGTCGATAGCTGAACCTTCAGAAAATTCAACACTCGCATCTGGCCAATCAGCCTTGAATAAAGCCCACCTAACTGAGGTGGATAGGTAATCATCGAAGTTTATAGGCATACGCCCTCCTTAACTTGTTTGTGGATACCGAGTATATGTGTTGGGTTACTGCTGTTCCAACATTTTTTCATTAATCTTTTTTGCAAGGGATTCTTGCTGATAAGCCGTGATAGTCGCTTTCAAGATGGCATTTTCCTTTACCAAATTGGCTACTGTTGCGGTCAATTCATTAACTATTGCGTTGGCGTCTGGTTGTATCATAGGTGTAGTATACCCAAAATTAAGGCTTATAGCCTCAAAAACTATACCATTTAACCACTGAATATCTGATTCCCATAGTTACTGGGCGTACTTCATGCATGTAAGGAAAAGATGACGGGAAAACCAAAATATCGCCTGATTCCGGTTTTACCTTAAGACCGAATTCTTTGAATTCTAATTCGCCACCAGTAAAGTCTTCGTTCAAGAACATAGATACAGAAACAACGCGAGGGAATGACGGGGCTACATCAAAATGATTATGAAACATCCCGCCTTCCTCATATCTCAAAAGTACCGTTGAGTCAGAATTTAAAGGAGTTAGATGATGTAATTTTCTGTAATTTTCAACAACTGCATTTATCCCTAATTCTAAAGATTTTTTTGCCCTAACGATTGGGTCTTGCGGATGGCAATCATCTTGCTTTTCGTTCAAAAAATAGTTGAAACAGTTCCGGGCACTATAATCAACTCCTGTTTGATTGTTGCTAAAAACAACTTCTGCTTGACGCCATTGTTTAAATATCGCATTTTGAACTAAACCTTTTATAATGCGGGCTGACTTTTTGGATGTTTTATAAAGCAAAATACCTGGAGCTAGTTTTTGAACAGAGAAAATATTTAATTCACTCAACTCTGATTCGGTGTCAAAAAAATCACCGACAATCAAGTCGTAATAATGCAAAACCCCGGAATAGTCTTGGTCTTTTCCTATTGGTTGGTTAAACGGAGGGTCCGGGAGGGGCAAGTATCTATTTTTGTTAAAAAACCTTATATCACCATCTAGCCCATAATCGTGAATGGTCCCGAAAGCTTGATTTTGAATCCAATGATTTGGGGTGCTGAAATGCATGAATAGTTGAGTTGTGCACAAATTTTCATCGTTTGTTGGGTATGGAGGTCTTGCATGTGAGTGCTGTTGTCCGCAAAAAATAACAGCGTCATTTGGGTTTTGGTAAAATTCTTGACCGTCAACTATTAACGGCCAATTTGCCGTATTTTCTATGGCTATATTTATTGATATTTGAGAACCATTTTGGTCTAAATGCTCCCAGAGATTGGGGATACATCCATCTTTCCTTTGATACATTACTGTGTAGTGATAAGCGGGGACAAGGGTGTCATTATTAAAAATTTTTCTTACTGCGTTTAGAACGTAGTCTTCCACGTCTTTACTTGGGGTGATTCCAGAACCCCATCTACCCATCATTGGATAGTATGTTCCCTTTTCGGTGCCCATGCCAGTATCTTGAATTTGTTTTTTTACTTTCAAAAATAAATCTTCGGGGAAAAAATTTTTTACCAGATGCGGCTCAACACCTAAATCAGGTAATGGGTAAGCCTCTTCTTTAATAATCATATTTGTACCTAAATACTGCGTTGGGAAGAACTGTTTTTATGTCTACGTCAAAAGCATAAAAATAATTTGGATTAAGCATTAAAGCATCAAAAACAGTTTGCTCGCTTGAAAATATACCATTATAAAAAGCTGTACCGATTGGACCGACAATTTTTTCAGCATTATAAAACATAGATGCCTGTTCTAAAATATCCATACCGGATAACTGGACAATTTCATAACCTTCATCATAATATTTTTGCTCTACTCCGTCTTCTAACGTGGGCTCTACGTATCGCAAGCGCATTTGTTCGTTTTTCCAGTTTTGAAGGCGCTCGTTAGAGCCATCAACAGGAAAATTAGGTAAATGCTCTGAAACTATTTTGCGCGATAGGTATAATTTTTTGCTATGCGTAGTTTTTTTTATTTTTGAAAGAACGCTATTTCTCAGCGCCGTATTTATTCCAGGTGTTTTTAAGTAGTCAGGTTGACTGTACAAAGAACCAGTAATGCATTTTTGAGAATCGAATAAAATAATAAGTTTTTCTATTTCTAAATTAGCGTTAGAAAAATCATTAAATGTAAACCCATCAGAAATCTGGTCATAACAGTATCCACATACGCGAGCCATATTTTGATACGCAGGGTAAAAATAGCTACTATTTTCTATTTTAAGATACTTCGCATCCGCATCATATTTATTTTTAAAATAAATATAAAATCCGTAATACTCTTTCAAAAAATGAAAATAGTGCGGTGTGCAGGTTATTGGTACAAAGGTCCCGCAAAGAGGGAAAAAGTCGTTGCTGTGAGGATTGTTTTTAATTTTTACATTAGTAAATACCGATATTGGGCCATCGGTATCGTAGATTATCGTATGTTTATCGTACGTTCCGTTTTTTAAAATCATCCCTCACCATTTAGATAGCGGGCACTTAGCATTGGCAAGGCGAACCTTGAGTGGCATAATGCAGCCACATTCCTTACATTGTTTTACTGAATCTATATACTTATCGCAAGATTCACAAATTTCAAGCCTTGCTTTCGAGAGTATTGAATCTGATTTTTGAGATGCGGGATTTAATAAATCAAAAAAAGTTACGCCGTTTTTCTCTTTATATTTTTGCCAGGGTGTTTTCTCAGTCACTTGTTCCATCTCCGTAATAATTCACTAATTGACCATTAATAACTTGTTTTGTATAAAATTTATTATTGCCGTATTTCCAGCCCGTGTGTACATACTTTCCATTTTCTAGTGTTAGCTGAACTATCAACGGCTCGCTTAATAAAATTGCTGCCATCATGTCATTGACGGCAATTTTAACTGAATTACCATTGGCAATAATATTAACAATATTTTCTGTTTCGCCGGAGCTGAAAGAAGGGGAAGATAAAAGAAAGTCATTAGCGAATGAGGGTTTAAAAGATTTTGTGTAAACAACTTCCTCGTCAATAACAAAAGCAATTGCGATGCCCGGATATCCATCTCTCTCCGGGCTAAATGTAATATCAGCTTCGCTAAACATTGGTGTCACCACTTGCTAACTTTGATTTTGCATATTTGTTTGCAAATCCCGAGCTTGCCGGGGTCATTTCAATGTTGGTCCAAGCGCCTTTGTATGGAAAACTTTCACCAATCTCTTCTTCTCTTTGGCCTATAATAAAATCTGCCAATCTTGTTGCGTGTCCTTGACGTTGATGGTTTGGGTGAGTGACAATAAACCACGGGCGCTGTACTCCCGATTCATCTAAGTAGCCCGCATGTAGACAGATTAAATACCCACTCTCGTCCCTAAACAGTGTATACCTAACCGATTTAGTCGTTTGTGAATTACCCCACTTAGAAGACCTAACTTCTTTAATTTGTTGCGAATAACCTTTATTGTTAATATCAATTTCACCAAACAAATTAACCATGTCGTCCCACAGTGTTGTGACTAATTCTTCACCTACAGATGAGACTATGTCTGACCATGCTTCATTCACTGTCATCGCAATCACTCCTTTTTTCTTTAGGCGATTCTGGGTTTATCCAATTATAATTGAATAACCATTCATCCAGGTTGACCTGGCATAACTCTATTGACACGAGTAAACACCCTTTACGCCAACGCAAGTTCCACAACACGGCCCAATGTCGCCGCAATCAGGGCACGGTGGAGTAACTGGAGGCGTTACAGGAGGCGTTACAGGAGGCGTTACCGGTGGCGTTACAGGAGGAGTCACAGGAGGAGTCACCGGCGGCGTAACCGGAGGGGTCACCGGTGGCGTTACAGGGGCCGTGCAAATTGCACCCCAGCCAGGCTCAATGCACTGCCCGGTTGTTACGCAACCGTTTTCACCAAGCGAAACTTGAAGCTCGCTGCAGTACCTATATTCGCCAGGAACGTCTGGTGGGACCACTGGTGGAGTCACCGGCGTTACTGGAGGAGTTACTGGAGGTGTTACGGGTGGGGTCACAGGTGGAGTCACAGGAGGAGTCACGGGTGGTGTTGTTCCACATTTTTCTATGCAATAAATAATACTGTCCCCAATAATTGCATAAAGTTTGTCTTGCGTTGGGTTGTAAAAGAAAGAAAATCCATAATTGGGTTGACCAGAATAAGTACTTGCTCCAGTAAAAAATACAGCCAATTTATTAGTTAATTCGATTTGTTCTGCGACAATATCTCCGTTACCGATAGAAATTCCAGCTGCGGAAATAGCGCCCTTACCACTATTCTCTGATGGCGAAAATATCATTCTGTCGGCCGGATTAGCCGCACTTGAAATCAATCTTCCAGAACCATCAATTTGCCATCCACCTATATACCCCGTTGTTGCAACAATCTCTCCGGTTACTGCCGCATCGGTAGCCAATAAAGCGCCATTTTCGTCAACAATAAAAGCGTCATTAATATTTAATTCTGTTCCATAAATTTGACCACCACTAATATTTGGGGTGGTGATTGTAACATTTGCGGTCAAAGCATTAGCTGTGATGTCGCCAGTGATTGTGGCGCCGCTCGCAGTAAGGACGCCAGAATTGGTAACTGAAAAGTTTGAACCAATAGAAATTGAGCCACCACTAATTGTGGTTCCGCTTATGGTGGAAGCGGTAATCGCTCCACTAAAACTACCATTGACTGAAGTGATTGTTCCGGTACTGCTACTAATTGTTGTTTTTGCATCCCCAAGGTTGTTGTACGCAATAATTCCAGAACTACTAAGTTCGACTCTAGGGAAAGTATTTGCTGTTCTAATTAATGGAGAAGTAAAGGTTCCTTGAACAAAAGCGCCATTACGGATAATTACATCATTGAACTCCGCATTACCGTCAGCCTCAATAGTCCAGCCAGACGTATTGGAAACATAATTTGTTGACCTAATTGCGCCGTTAAATAGAACCTGGGGGTCGCTCGATGCAGTAAACGCAACAGGGGCAGAAGGTATACCTCTTCCGCCGTTAAGAGCATATGGGACAACCGTGAAGGAATATTCACGACCGGGCGCTGCAAGATTTTCGATTACAACACTCTTCTTGGAACTATCAACAAATTGAGAATGACTTTCAGCCACCAAAGTCACGTAGCCAGTATGACCTGAAGGCACTGAATAATCGGGACCCGGCGAATCAATAGTGAATGTCGTTGTATCTATAAATCCGGTCACCAAAACCACAAGACCATCAAATTCACCATTAAGGGTGTCGTAAATATTTATCAAATCACCAGGGGAAAGATTATGGGGGACGGTTGTTGTTATTGCTCCTATATTCCCGCTTCGGACAGCATTTGAAATGTCATAAGCGATAGAAATAAAATTTCCACCACTGAGTACTTGTTTTTCTCTAAAAATAATTGCTTCATACTGTGAAACGCTGGTTGCGTCATTGCCCTCCCAGTTTGCGACTGCGCGATTACTTAATCCTTGAACTTCAGTGCCGACAGATGTTGAGGTCGGGCCTTCAGGCTTTGCAGATGTTGCTCGCGCTGTAAATGTTGGAAGATTCGCTGCGGTTACCTGACCATAGTTTGCAGCTCGGCTTAAGTCGGTTGCTATGTCATTGAAAACATCCCCGAAAGTTACCTCAACCGATTCGTCTCCGCTTTCAGAAACAGAAGCAGATAGTGCACTAATAATTCTTTCATCAAAAGTGCCAACTTCAATTTCAACAAGAACCTTATCGCCAAGACCAAAATTATTCCAAGCGACCATTCCGTCGCGCTCTTGGAACGTTGCCGTAATTTGAAGTTTGCCATCTCGTACGGTTCGCAATGCCGCCGAAGTTATGTTGGCGACAGCCGGAGCTGTGTCGGAGGTATTCTCAATAAATCCTTCTCGGAAACCATAAATTCCTGTTTTGTCAGATATTTGTTTGTCTAAGTTGAAACCATCCGAACCGTACATAACTGTTCTCAACTCAGAGACGGAGGTCATTGTTTCAGCCGAAGAGAGCATCGGTAGGGTGAAGAGCATTGCTCCGGAGCCAGATGTTCTATCCGTTCCAAATGGCGTCGATAGGGTTACTGTTGGATTCGTAAACGGCCTGATGCACATTGAAATCAGACCGTCTGGGCTCACATGCCAATCGACTCCAGTGTTGCTGGCAACTTCGTTAATAACATCAAGCAGTGTTCGTCCTACTGCGACATTGAAGTTTCCACCGTCTTGGGCAACTCTCCCTTTCGAGTCAGTCTGCCCAAAAGAGCTTTGCAATGTTGAGTCAAGAGATAACGGCCAGTCAACAGCAAAACCGATACCACCTCGACCGTACTCTGTACGGACTTGAGCAAAATTATCTCTTGTTGTGTCTAGTTCGTAGCCGCTATCAGCCTCCGTAAATAAAACATAAAACGCCGATATTCCAGTAAATGACCCAATAGATAGTTGGGTAAAGGTAATATTTTTTGTTCCTACTTGATTGGCGTTCGTTAGCCCGTCATTGCTGCTTATTTTGAAAGACTTATAACCGTTTTGTACTCCCTCTAAAACGAACGCAGCATTGTCTACAGCTAAATCTTTGATTGGTGAGCCGTCTGCAGTAGCTGTTCTTTGAAGAACCCATGGTGCCGTCGGTGAACCAGGATAGACCACCCAGTAAACACCATTGTGCGCTAAATTGCTTTGGTTCTTGACAAGGATTGTGTCGCCGACAACCAGGTCTGTCACTCCATCAATACCGCTGTTGTTTATCGAGCCATTACTTGTTGATGTTAATCGTGCCCCAGAACCAGGAATGTCGGCTGAAGCACCATTTGCATACGTTGAAGCAAGATTGGCTGTCGTTGCGCATCGAACGTTATATGAATATCCAGGGAATAATCTGTCAAAAAACTTTGGTCTCTGTGTCGAACCAGCAACAGCACGAGCTTGATTTGAAAAATCCTGCGGGAGGACAATTCCCCATTCGAGAGCCGCAGCTATTCCTCTTCCACTAATTTGTATTGGCTGAGTTATGCTGGAGCGGTCAACCTGAATATCTTCGATAAAAAACGTGAATACTGGTTGTCCGTCTCGCACAATTTTGATTGCGTACGGGCCGGTTAATAAACTATTTCCATTCTGCGTTTCAAATGCTTCAAAAAATGGGTCAGATAAATCATGCGACAGAGAGCCAGAACCAACATCATTTAATTGGTCAGAGAACTCAATTGTTTTCCAACGAGGAATATAGGAAACTACATTTAAGGGGTCGTTAGCTAGAACAACCCATGCATCCCATGTTGTTTTAGCCATTTAGAAATATGCTTTCCTATATGTAATACTAACCGTTCCGGTCCCGCTGGTCGAGAAAAAACTCAAATCATTATCTTCTGGGAATAGCTCAAACCATGATTGCCGTGAGCCAGTGCGATACAGGCTAGATATCGAATTGACTGAAGCTTTGGTTACTGTCAATGCGTCAGTATTAATGATGACACTCTGGCCACTAGTAAGAGTTCCGTTAAATCCAATAACCGAAGGCGAAGAAGGATAAGTTGTATTGGATATTCGTGGGTTCACGAGTGTGCCAGTAGAGGTGATAGTTATAGTCATATAGGTGACTGGGGCCGTTCCAACATCTGCAGCAAGGCACGTAATTGGGACTGCATCACCAGAAGATTTTGTTGCTGTTAAACCTGGACTTACAGTTGTTGGGGAGAACCAGCGTGGGTCGGGGAAACTTACCTCAACAGAAAACTCAACATAATTCAGTAGTGAGTTATCCCCGACAGATATAGAAGAAACTACTTCTCCATATCCAACCCTCGTTGAATAAACGCTTGGGTTGGTTGGGTCTACTCTGTAATGAACAATGGTTAAAAGCTCTTGCATTCTTCCAAACAAATTAAATACCGTGTCGTAGTTTTCGTTGAATTGGGCCCTTTTACCAGCATCAGTTGATGGAACGACACCAGTTGTCGGGTGCGCATCACAAATCCACACAGTCCAAGTTTCAGTTCTTGGAGTTAATCTTTTTTCCCGCCATTGGTCTCCGTGTATTGAACCAGAGGTGAAGTTCTCACCTTTTCTTCCGGGAATACCACGCTCGATGCTCGAAATCATGTAGCCGTGTGTTGCTAATTCAATATCATTAACTACGTAATATTCAAGAACTTTAGGAAATGCAGTAGACATAATTAACCAAACAATCCGTTATTTGAAAGAACTTTCATGCGACGGGTAATTGAGTCAGCGGCTGGTTCTGGGGTTGGATTGTAGACATTGACTTCAATATTATTACCAGCACCTTGTTGTCCGCCTGATGTCATCGAGCTTCTGACCCTTGTATAGCGCTCAAGAGCAGAAGCCGTAACCACAGTTCCCGAAACATTAGGCAGGAACATTTCCGGTCCTTTTTCTCCAATCATGTATGGGTTGCCAGACAAAATTGGCCCACCAACAGCTTTTCTAACCACTGGTAGCGGTGGTAATTTACTTTTAATATAAGAGGCTGCCATAGACGGAGAGACATACGAGTACTTTGGTGCCTCAACGCAAGCACAAGTACCGTTACTTTGCAATTTACCTACTTGACCCGGCGGACATGGAAAAGTTGTACAAGAATTAGACGGCGTGCCGCCTTTACTACCACTGCCGCCACCGCTTCCGCCAGAGCCAAATCCAAGTGTTAATGGAGATTTTGCAATTGCTTCAGATACCGAAGCTTTAATAGCATCCCACATTGTTGGACCAAGACCTTGAAGCGCCGTAGCAAATTCACCTGCTGGGTCAGTTAAGTTCAACCCAACTTTTTCAAGTAGGCCATCAAACTTGATGCCAATGTCGGCAATTTTTTCTCCACCAATTTGAAGTGTCCCGTTTGTGACGCCAGCTGCCGCGGCAAGTTGATTAAAAACACCAGGCAATTCTTTTGAATTCCAATAAAGCTCAATTGACGCCTCTATAACATCGGCATATGATTCCAGAACAGCAACCTGTGCAGCCGCAAATTCTAAATTTTTATCTTGTAATTCTCTCGTTCTATCTATGGTTGTATTTTGTGAATCTATTACATCCGAGTTAGTTTCTGCGGCAGCCGCTCGAGCTTCCTGTAAGGCAATCTCAGCATCTACTACGTCGACCAATGTTGCTCTACCAAGCGCATAATCTCGAGAGGCTTGCTCAAATGATTTTTGCAATTCATCAATTTGTGCCTGCTCATAGTCCGTAACTTGAGCACCGCCTTCAAGGCCAAACTTAAGTTCGCTTGCTCCTTGAGCTCTTCTAGCTTTGGCTAAATTGCTTTCGTAAAGTCTTTGAGTATTAGCCAATTTTGCTAAATCGGTTTTAGCTTTGCTGAAATCTAGCTGGGCGTTAAGGTATTGACCAAGAGAACCAATTACCTCTTTCATTCTACTGACTACGGCTTTAACGTAATCTTGAATAGGTGTTTTGACATCACCCTTTTTCTTCATAAACGAAGTAGTAAAAGCTGACCAAATGCTGCCCCGTGATTTTTCCGAAGCCTTACCTATTGCATTATTAATGCTTTTAATTAATTTTCCACCAAGAATGTTTGCAAATTTATTATTTTTACCTGATTGAACTAAGCCGAATTGGATTCCTTCGCCAATAGGTATACCAATTTCTTTTTCCGCAACTTTGGATGGTGATTTAATAATCCAAAAATCTTTTAATTGCTGGAGTAAAGCCTTGCTTTGGCTACTGACGGCCTGGCTCACCACGCCTTGTGATGCCAGTAATCCAGTTTTCATACCATTATTAATTGCTGCGCCTACATCTTTGCCGCCATTAGCCGCTGCTTCCTCGGAATCGAAGAAAGCTTCTGCTATATCCCGACCAAACCCAATCTGCTCAAAAAGCGTAAAGATATCCGCTGAACTAATTCCAGCTGCAACACCAGCGCTTACAATATCTGCCGAGCCAGCAGCAATCATTGCGATTGCGCCTTCCTTATCTCCTGCAGCCGCCTTAATATTTGCGGCGTCAAGCAAGCTTTCTACTGAATCAATAATTGCTTTTTGGGCATCATCAGCATTTTCGGTCATTGAGAAAAGACCACTACCAACCTTGCCTGTCGAATCAGATATCTTGCTTAATGATTCGCGATAATCAATAGCTGCTTCTACGCCACTCTTATTCAAACCAAGGAGCGCTTCTTGACCTTCTGAATAAGCTTTTATCGCTCCGGTAGCAGCGTCATATTCTTTTATTGCGTCACTAACAGCTGATGATACATCTTTAAATTGGTCTTCGGTTTCCTTGAGACCGCTTACTGTGATGTTTGTAGCAGAATTAAGTTTATTTGTTGCAACAACTTGTTTATTGAAAAATTCCGCCGTAATTTTTGCAGCCTCAGCAGCACCTTTTTGACCTTTAGGAACTTTTTCTAACTTCTTTTGCAGTTGGTCTAAAATGAGGCCGGCCTCACCTGAGCTCACCTTAAGCGAGCCCACAATAAGTTCAATTGCCGCACTGCGGTTTTCAGAATTAAGAAAAATTTCAGATAAGTTGCCGGTTTTGTCTTTTAATACCTGGAGGCTTCCATCAAGACCTTCAAATGTTCCCGAAACAAATTCTTGAATAAATTGACTTTGTTTTACGGGGTCTAATTTACTTGTATCTTCAAGTAAGTTTTCTAAACCTTTAGTGAACGGCAAAACTGAAGCACTATCTTGTAATGCCCCAGTAAAACCTTCGCCTAGGTTTCTGCTTATGGTTTTGCCAATTTCTTCTGCTTTACCGTATCCGGCAGAACCAGAAGCGTATCTAGACAGAGCATCTGAAATTCCATCGAAAGTATTTCCTAAGTCGAACTCGCCAGCCTCTACGCCAATTTGAGGAATTTGAATTCCGTAATCTGTTGCGTACTCTTCAATCTTTTTTTGAGCAGACGTAAACGATTCGATATATGCCCTGGTTAATATTGTGTCCGCGCCTTGAACTCCCGTAAATGATTCAGCAGTAGCGTTTTCAATTTGCTTAGGGTCAACCTTTAAAGCGTTAGCAAGAATATTTTTTACAGCTTCTTGTTCTTCAGGTGTTTGATTGCCAAACTGAGAATCGATAATTGTTTTTGCATAGATGGCTCTAATATCTTCGCCAGCGATATTCTCGTTTACTATTTTTTGTAAACCTTTATAAAAATCGCCTTCTTCCCCACCCAGCTCTTCCAGAAGGGCATCTTGGATTTTCTGGTCAGCGGCGCTAGTTGTGTCAATACCTACCTTGACAACTAGCCCATCTTTAATCCATGCAACGGTTCCATTTCCAACATCATTCAAATCTTCAAGGTTGTCTTTTAATTTCTTTACACCAGTGGATGCATCGTCGCTACTTTTTCTAAAAGTTTTAAAAATGGAAACTACAGAAAAGATAAGCGTAAATACGCCGAATGCAGCCATTACTCCTTTGACGGCTATTGAAAAAATACCCATTGCTATAGCTCCTCTTAAAGTTGCGCCAGTCAGCGCATTCTGTTGAGCGGTAGCCGTAGCACTGCTTATAGCTAAAGTGTTATCTGCAGTTTTAGCAAGTTGAGTTAGACCTATTTTTCTAAACAAGCCTATGTTGCCATTATTTTGCGCTTTTTCAAGTCCAATCTGAGCCAAAATTACGCTTCTGGTTGTCAAAGCACCAGCCTGTTGCTGCGATGCTAAAATTCCTGTATTAACGGCTTGAATTTGCGTTGCCGTAGTAGCTTGAGCGTACTGCGCGGCGACAGCTCTCTGAGCTTGGCCCAAGCTCATAGAGGATAAATTAACCTGATTTTGTTGAAGCGCTAACCTGGATAAGGTAACCCCAGCAGAATTTGCGACATTTGCAAAAATACCTGTTTGAGTTGACGCCATTGAAACAAACCTGCCATTGAGCATTACTCCTCTTGTAAAGCCCGCAGCGGCGACAGTCATATTCGAATACAAACGGATAATCGACGAACCAGTTCTTAATAATGCGGTAAAGACCGTACCTAAAATTGCTAAGCCGGCAACAACCTTTACTGTTGTTCTCGCCAAACCGCCAAATGCATTATCCGCACCAAATAATGCCGTCAACGTGCTGGTTATTGCAGTTTGAAAATTTAGCAAAGTGACAGCAACACCTTTGAGTGAATCACCCAACTTAATCATCGCGGCTTGGCTTGCTGCAAACGCCTTATTGAATTTCATGTCCAAAGTTTCTTGAACTGCGGTAAAGGCGTAGTCTAAGTCGCCGCCGGCGTTATTTAACTTTCTAAAAATTTCTGCGTTAGCTTCGGCGTTTGGACCCAAAAGTGCAAGTACTGCAGTTAAAGCTCGAACGTTGCCGAACACTTTTGCAGTTGAGGTTGTATTGGCACTAAGTTGAGTATTCAGTTCTTGAAGTGCGGGGAATAAGCCTTTATCAGCAACGTTTTGTCTGATTTTTTCTGCGCTTGTACCAACCCCAATGAGTGCTTCTTCTGCTTGCTTGCTTGGTTTTAGTAATTGAGATAAAACTTGACGCATATAAATTGCTGAAGTTCCTGCAGACAAACCAGTACGTGAAAGTGCGGCGATTGCTGCTGAAACATCCTCAAACGATGCGCCGAATGCGGCGGCTACAGGCAAAACCTTACCTAAAGCTGGGGCAAATGTATCGGCTTCCGCTTTACCTTCTCGTACTGTTGCAACCAAAATATCGGTTACTTCTGCGGCTGAATATGCTCCTTCGCCATAAGCGTTGAGAGTTGAGGTAACAGCATCGGCTACAACCTTTGTTTCTCCAAGACCGGCCGCAGAAGCTCTAGCTGCGTTTTCCAAAACTTGAAGTGCGCGAGCATCTTTAATACCCGCCGAGGTGACGAAGTATAAAGCGTCGGCAAGTTCTATTGGGGCTCGACCTGTTTCTCCAGCAAGAGAAAGAACGCTCTTTTTGAAGATTTCCATTTGGGCCGCGCCAATGTTTACCAAACCTTTGATTCGAGCAAAAGTAACTTCAAAATTTCGAGACATCTGAAGTGCCGACTTGCCGACATTTAGCGCAGCACCAAAGAAGGTGTACTTCAAGAGTGACGCCGATTGACGAGTTGCGTCACCAAGTGTTCGCATTGAGATGACGCTTTGGCCCAATCCACGGCTCATACCCATGCTCGCGCCCGTTACTGCGCGCATACTGTTTGTGGCTTGACGCGCGCCAGTAGTATTAATCGTAATTCTTACGTTAAGCGGCAGGCTCCCACTGGCATTAGACATGCCAAAATTTTCTCATACAGAGAAAAAAAACGCAAACAGCAAAAATTTAAATGATAATTACAACGCTATTTTTTATTAGTGGGCATGCCTAAAGCACGAGCAAATTGAAGCAAGTCTTTGTTGCCCGCTCTTTGCTTCATCCAACCCTTGGATTCAAAGATGATTGCTGCTTGAGCTGGACTTATTTCCCAGAATTTTTCGAGCGGCTGGCCGGTTTCGACCCAGAGTCGGAACCATTGGTGCCAGGGGAGTCTTCCGTCCCCAGGTTCAGCGTTTCCGTTAGCGTTTCGTTTAGCGTTTTTCTTTGGTTTACGGCGAGCTCGGCGCTCTGTCTTAGCATCCTGCTCGCCACCTTGGGGTCCACTCCGTTAGCGATTGCCCACGCTGCTCCAATCACATTTGAATAGTGAAGCAATTCGCCTTCAAGCATCATCTCTCCAACTTGATTAACAGGGAGATTCAGTACGAAAGAAAATGTTTGTCTGATTGAACTAACCGGCAATGATTCAAGTTGGTTTTGCCAATTATCAAGACCTTTGTAGTGTGTTTCAATATCAGCAATACTGTTGTTCGTAAATTTAATATTTAATGATTCGGCAACGATATTGCCTTCCGCATCATATACTTTTTCCCACGTTGGAGGATTCTCATTAATGTATTTAACTTTTGAGAAAGAGCAGGGAACGCCTTTATTTTTTAGAATTATTGGTGTGTAGTCCATAAGGAAACTATACACCCAAAACCCTGTGCTTGTCCACTAAAAGTAAAGGCCGGTCCAATTAAGGACCGGCCTTTAACTAGCAGATTATTTGGCTTATTATGCGCTTAAGCCAGTTGCGGTTTCGCGGAATGTTACTTCACCGAAACCGACACCGGTAGCAACTGGGAGAATTGCTTCTGCGTCAAAGCTTGGGCTGCTGAAGTTGTCTGTTGATGCACCCATGATTGTTCCACCAGTCATTTGGCACTTCGACAAAACAAAAACCATTTCTGCAAGAGAGTTTTCGAGGTCATTGACCAAGAATTCAATCTTGAAGTATGGAAGACTTCCACCAGTGAACTCGTAAGCTGCTTCTTCAGCATCTCCAGTTCCTGTTGTCGTTACAGAACCACCAAACAGTGTTGACATAACTGAAAGGCTGAGTTCGCTATAGGTTGCTGAGAAATTCAATCGGTCAATCTTGCCTTTTTTGGCAAGAACTTTTCCATCACCTTTAAGTTCTGCGGTAATGAAGTTAGGTTCTACAGAAACTTCCTGGATACCAGGAACATCAACTGCGGCACCATAGGTGATTCCGCCTGCTGCGTCTGCAGTAACTGGATAAACTTTGCAATCCTGCACATCGAATGTGACTGTTGAAAGTGCTGCTGGCATTTTAAAACTCCTTGTTTGTTTCTGCTAGTTGTATCTCTTATGAGATACATATTTATACTTACATCATTTAAGGTATAGGAACGGTATCCTCTTAAGGATTAATGCGTGCCCAAACCTTGTTTGAGACAATACCATTTTGAGGCAAGCCAACAGCTTTTTGATAAGCCTTAACAGCCGCTTCTGTTTTTGGACCAAAGCTACCATCGATGGCTGTCTTGCATCCAAATTTATTTAGCAGAGTTTGTAAAGATTTAACTGCTGGTCCATTGCTGCCTAATTTCAAAACTGGATTACTTGCGGCAAATTCTTTTCCGCGACGAACACGCGCGGAAACATTTTGAGGGGCTGCTGCTGGGGCTGCTGGGGTTGCCGGGGCTGCTGCTGGTGCATCAGCTTTTCCGGCGATATTGTTTGCAGCCATCCATTGCTTAACGGCTTCAGGCGTATTATCACCTTCTGTATAACGTATATGCCATGGCTCTTCTGGAACTACTTCCCAAGAAAATCCAAACTTTGCACAATTCTCAACCATCCATTTGAGTCTTTCGCCGCTAGCGGTGTGTACGTCAACAGCTAAGCCGCTATTGTGCTGACTTGTCCCAGGCGCTGCAAGTGGAGCGTTACCCTTTTTTAAATACCATTTTTGACCTTCAAAAGTGCGAGTAGATGCGCCCTCAATTGGCTCTTTTCGATATCGGATTTTAAATGCAGATAGTTGAGAGTCGTATGTTCTGTAAAGGTCTCCGGCGGATGTCGGCTTTAATTCAATGCCGTCAGCGGCGGCGGCGGCCTTCATCGCCATCCACGCATAAGCAGCAGCATGGTGTAGTTTCCCACCGTCCACCTTGACCAGCAATGATTCCGGCAATTTGCCCGGAGTAGTCCCGGCAAGGTCGGTTGGCATTGTTACTTTTTTGATATACAAATTAGACATTTTTTATCTTTCAGTCAGCTGATTTTTTATCTACTTTTTTGAAAACACCATTGATTTCATCAACAGATAACTTACCATCATCTAGGAAAGCGCGGGAGAGGCCTTCAACAACTGTCGCCACTCCAGCTATCCCAGCCATGAAGACTGCTTTTATTAGTGGGACACCAGCAATAGTGCCTGCACCGATGACACCTAGTCCGCTTGCGGAAAAGGTCGCCAATATTCGCAGGCCAACATTTTGTAACTGGGTCAAAGTTTGTTTATTCATAAATGTTTGTCGGCACCAGAAAATCCCAGTGCCGCCAACAATTAGTGATTATTTCGAAGCGCTAAAAAACGAAGCGATTTTTGGGTCGCCGATTTTGCTGCTTGCAAACGACAGAACTGCAGCCACTACTGGCATGCAAAGAGCTGTGAGCATCGGGTCTACGCTGTACTTGTTGCAAAGATAAACAACAACACCCATAGCACCACCTTTTGCTGCTTGGTCTACGTGCTGGTTGGTGAGTTTAACTTCTTTAGCAGGTGCTGACTTAGCTGAACCCATTTTTTCTCCTTAAGATAAATATTTCAACCCGGGCGGGTCGATATAAGTCTTAACGAATGAGTCGTATAGCCAGACTATGGTCTGGGCTTGTTTTGTTTGTCCAGTATGCGCTTCATCAAGTCGCCAATAATACTTTTGTTTTCGACATCGTCGCCTTCGGTTACGGCATCAACGACAAGTCTCTTTGCTTCGACCAAATCGTAAATATCTTCGTCAATAGTATTTGCGCCAAGCAGGTACCAGGCTTGTACATTATTTTTTTGTCCAATTCGGTGACACCTATCTTCTGCTTGGTCGTGTTCTCCAGGCGTCCAACCTTGTTCAACAAAACATACATCTGATGCGGCAGTCAAGGTAAGACCCACGCCACCAGCTTGAAGGTTCAACACAATCACTCTGGCTTTTGGGTCATTTTGGAATGTGTCGACGGCATTTTGACGAGACTCCAATGAATCCCTACCACTAATTCTTAAGCCGCCATATTTTTCAGCCAATTTATCTACGAGCGAAACATGATGGGCAAAGACAATCAATTTTCGGTCGCATGATTCTAGGAACGAATCAATCCATTCCGTAACAGATTCAAACTTTGCCTCTCCCGCTAGCCGCTTAAGGATTCCGGTCCTTCTTAGGTGTTCTGCAGAGTCTGACTTGCGATACCCGTGTTCAGCAAGAAACGACACAAGGTCTACTTCTGCTTTTTTATACTCCTTATAACCAAGCCCAGACGGCTCAACATGGATGACACTTCTCAGTTTTGGTGGGAGCTCTTTGAGTACCTCATCCTTTGTTCTTCTGATATAGCACGTTTGTCTCAGTTTTGTATTTAGCTCCAAAAGATTAGAAGCACCTTTAGTATCCCATCCAAATCCATTGTGGTAGGCGGCGGTATACCTTTTAAGAAAAGCCCATTTACCACCAAAAGCACCAATCATGCCCATGATTTCAAGCTGACTAACTAGCTCTTCTGGTCGATTGGTCACTGGGGTGCCAGATAATAAAAGCACGGTGCCGGAACGCGGCACGGTTTTGGCTATTTCTTTTGCTGATTTTGCTCTTTTCGAAGCACTATTTTTAACGTAGTGTGACTCGTCGAAAATTAAACCATTTGGCGATAGGTGTGTAATTGCCTCGGTAAATTTATACAGAATGTCGTAGTTGACAACATTAATATCCGATGAGGTTATGTCCGATTTTCCGGAAACAACATTTACGGTCCTGTGAGGCATCCATTTGTTGGCTTCGCGTTTCCAGTTTTCTTTAAGTGAAGCTGGGCAAATAATAACTAACGGAAAGGCATTCTTATACTCCGCAATAGCCAAAGCCTCAACAGTCTTTCCTAAACCCATTTGGTCAGCTATTAGGCACCTACTGACTTGAGAAGCATAAGAAACAGCAGCTTTTTGATACGGCATTAACGTACCCTTGAGGGTCGGAACATCAATATCTGCATCAGCTGAAGTTGATTTTTCGAGCAATTCAGTTTCGGTTTTGGTTTGTTCTAAAATTATCTTTCTTAAATCATCAGACATTTCAAGGTTGAATTTGTCAGCTATCTCTATGGCAACAATAGATATTGGGGTAATCCAGACTTTCTTTTTTACGTCCCACATTCTGTTGGGAATAGATTTGACAAGATTAACTATTTGCGCATTAAAAGGAAAATTAAAAATCAATTTATTTGTCTTGGATAAAGTGATTGAACCAAGGCCATTTTCTAGCCTTGTGTGATATTGCCCAAATACATCGGCGAGACCATCGGCGGCTTTAAAGCCGTAATTATTTACCAAAGAAGCCACTTGCTCAACAGCTTCCATGGGTGCTACCCAAACATTGTTGCTTGATATCCACTGGATTCCTTCAATTGTTTTAAGAATTTCATTGAGTTGTTCGTTGTATTCTGCTTCTATTATATAGGCCGAATCGTTGGTGTAGACAGCATTTTTATTTAATTTTTTTCGGCTTTCATAAATTAAAGCCAGGTCCTTGGATGCAGAATAATGAGTTCTTGGTGGGGCTTTAATCTCATCATAATCAACGCCAAACTTAGATAATTGATTTTGATATTTTGCTAAAAGCAGCCAAGCCTCATAAGTAATAGCTTGGGTCCAATGAGAAGAATTTAAAAGCGCAATTTGAAGCCCGAGTTGTGCGTCAGAGCGACTAAAACCAACACCATCACTAGATGAAGCCCCATTGCAAACATTAGCAATAGTGGTAATCGACTTAACCAGTTGCTGGTTGTCGTAAATAATTAATCCTGAATTACTGTTGCCCATAGTTTGTAATCGTGGGCTTCCGCAGTGTATTGATTCTCAATTGACGCTCTACGGTGAGCAATAATTGCCTTAGTTAATTTTTCAATTTCTTCAACGTGGTTAATTCTTGGGTCGTCGCCCAAAAGTGACCGGACTTCGGAAAGTCTTTGACTAACGCCGTTCCGATATCTCATTGACTTTCTGACCCAATCACTAAATTTTTGTTTTTCCTCAAAATACTCAGCAGCACTAAGCATCCCGAGCTCTACATCTTTGGCCATCAGGTCGATTCTATTTTTATGAAATGCAACTTGAGAATCGCAGTCCGACAATGCCGTTATTAAAGCTTGACACCACGCAAATCTATTTTCTGGTCTTTGGAGCCATTCAACATCTTTTTCCGGCGCAGTGCCTTTACATTCTTGCTTGGCCATTTCAAGCACATTCTTATCTATAGGCATGGAAGCTCCTTAATTATGTAAAAAAATTGAATATTAACCAGTCGTGAATTATAACAGGAGAAAAGACAGTAGCGACTGTTTATTCGGCTTCTTTATGGTTTAATAGGTGCCGGTCTAATTTTTCGGAAATAACTTTAATTTGGTCATAATTGTTATCAACCTGTTTTTCGACCCTATCGATAGACCTGCCCAGGTTTTTGCCCATTGTGTCTATGTTTTTATTGGTCATATTCAAAAGAGTAACCACATAATCGTGGTCCGCTTTGTTGCTGACCCATCTTTGCTCGGCCAATGCCTGAGATAGCTTAGCTTCTTGCCCTCGTTTTTTACCCGAACGATACACGAATTGCATATATCCAACACTTATAAGGCTGGATGCGGTAATTAAGGCGACTAGTACGTCATTCATTAGAATCTGGCTCTTGCATATGAAGCCACATCGCACCCAAGAAGGCAAAGGCCGTCGCCCATAGTGCAACTTTTTGGGTAAAGCCAGAAAGCGTAAAATACATCACGATTGAACCGGCGAGGGTAAACCCTAAACCAAAAATACCGTAAGTAAACTTTTTAAAGAATTTTTTCCAGTCCAAGACTTTTTCTCCATTCACGTACTTATAAATGCTCAAATACTTAATCCATTCTAAACCATCCCAAGCTATTTCTCCGGCAGCCTCACTTTCCTCTTCTTTCCGTGCGTTAAATTGACTTTCGTTATTTGGATTACCACCTGTTGGGTTTGAATTTGGAGCAGGCGAAGTACCACCAGCTGATAAGCCAATACTGACTGCGGCAACTGTGACCAAACTCGCAACCATTACAGTCCTTCTTGAACCCACATCGATGGTCGACCCAATAGCTACGTAGTCGTCAAATACACCAGCGAACACATTTATCTCTTCTTCGAATGCTTCTTTAACTTCGACTGGAGCTTCCTGAACTGCTTCTACGATTGCGGCGCCATCCTCTGGCGACACCTCTGACGCAACCACGGCATCAAACACCTCCGTTGCTTGTTCGCCGTCAATGCTCGCCAACACTTTGGGGCTTGTTGCAAGTTCTGTTGCTTGTTCGGCATTAACTCCGCCTTCCTGTTGGATAATCAAAGTGACTACTTCAGCGACCTGTTTTTTGGAAATAACTTCGGATTCGAGAACATCAACAACTGCTTCAAACTTTTCTGCGTCAAGTTCGGTTTCTAAAACAGCAGTAAATGTTTCAATCAAAACTTCGTCAGTTACTACTTCGTCAAAGATGGCGTCTATTACAGTGCCAAATTCTTCTGCGTCAAGTTCGCCCTTAAGAATCTCTTGAGCCAATTCAATTGTTTCTTCGTCTGAAAGGTCTTCATCAAATACAGCGTCAAAAACTGCCGCCAATTCTTCTCCTGATAGGCCTGCTTTTAAAAGGTCGTCTACAACTGCACCCATTTGCTCGACAGATGCCTCTTCGCTAAATACCGCTTCCATAACAGATACAAGTTGTTCTTTATCTAATTCTTCGGACAGCAATGAAGTAAGGACTTCCGTGACTTTTTCTGTGTCTGAAATGTCCTCAAACACTTTGTCAAGCACGGCTTCAAACCGGTCGTCAGATATTTCCGTGAAATCAACTTCCGTAATGATTTCCAGTATTTCTTCGGCAGAAGCGTCATCTGGCAAATTGTTGAATTCTTCTGGAAGGTCAGTAGAATTATCTGATGGATTATCTACTTCTACCGTTTCAGGCTCTGTGGGCTCTACTTCTACTGGGGGTAAAGTTGTTTCTGTTGGTTTCGGCTCTTCTGGAATGGTCGCTACTGGCTGTTCGTTTTCAGGCAATGTTTCTTCTGGAAGCGTCGTTACCGTGGATTCTGTTTCAGGTTCTGGGGCTATGTATGGTGGCTCTGTGGTACCAGTTGGCGGTGAGTCGCCACCGTTACCGGATTGACCAGAATCATTGGGACTTGGAGCGGGCTGATAGGGAACTGTTGTAGTTGTAGTACTACTTGTCGTTGTAGTTGTAGTAGTTGTAGTAGTTGTTGTAGTTGTTGTAGTTGTGGTTGTCGGCGGCGGAGCACTGGAAGTGTTGCTCAACGAATAATACGGATAATCTCCACCGTCAACTTCTGTTTCGTTGTATCTTCCGTTGGCATTCCTCCAACTGACCCACACACCAGTCTCGTCCCATGTGTTATCCCTAATCGTTGCACCCTGCTGGTCCGGAACACTGCCGTAGTAGTCGTCCAAATAAATTGCATAGTTGGAGACATTGGTGAACGTATTTCCAGCGATGTATCTATTGTTTGCATCCACCGATTTATTGGCAAAGAATCCCTCCCATGCCGGGATGTTGGAGAACGTGATTATTCCATTGGTTCCACCACTAAATGTGTTGTTGGTAATCCTGTATTTATTTATTCCTCTCGCATTAATGTGAGTGGAGTTATTGGTAAATGTCGAGCCAGAAACAAATACTGAACGCTCCGCGCCTATTCCAACTGACAGATTTTGGAACGTTGAGTCTGTTACGTAGATTCGGTTCTGGTATGCAGAGTCGTCCGTGGTGAACGGATTTGGCGTATTTCCCCAGTCCGACCAGACTCCTCGTGTTCCACCATTAAATGTGGTTCCATCTATGTAGGTGAGGGTCGCACCATTCTTATTGCCTACCCCATAGTTGCCAAGATTTGTAAAGGTGCAACTGTTCACATACAGGGTTCCACGCTCGTTGGTTATGTATGACTGGCTAAAGCCCATGTCGTTAACCGTTGCGGTAACTCCGGTTGATATGTACATCTGGTAGTTGCCAGCAATTGTTATTGCGTCATCGGAATCAATGGTCAGGGTGTCGGTGATATTTGGCAAGTTTGATGTGAGCGTTATGGTTCCAGCAAGACCTTCTGCGAAGGTGATGGAGTCATTTTCTCCACCAGAGGCTCCATTCGCTTGGGTAATCGCCCAGCGAAGACTTCCCTCGGAGCCGTCATCCAAGAGGTTGGTCACCTCAATGGAAGTCGGTGCTGGAACAGTTGTAGTTGTTGTAGTTGTAGTTGTTGTAGTTGTAGTTGTTGTAGTTGTTGTAGTTGTTGTAGTTGTAGTCGTAGTCGTCGTAGGCGAAGCACCATCTGAAGACTCATACACATACCGTGTGTATGAATCGCCTGAGTTGAGACCGACGACAGCACCGACACGCCACCCACCGCAGAGCATTAGGTCTCCGCAGTAGTTGGTATGCCAGGAGAGTCGGTATTGGTCAGAGGTGTTATAGACGTCTGCACTGCTCAACTGAATCGTGGCATTTGGGGCAAAGCCGATTGACGAATTATGGTCGCGTCCGTAGTACCAGTACGACCCGTTAGATAGGTGGGCTGTTGTCGTATTTGTGAACACATCCGACCTTGGGGCAGCAGCAAGAAGCATCAGAGTGTCTGAGCCAGTTTGACCACCAGCAAGGATGAGGTATTCGCCGTCGCAGTCGGACTCAATTGTGGTTAGCGAAGCAGTCGCACCGTAGGTTCCCGAGTAGCAAAGTGACCACCCACCATCGGTGACAGTGGACTTGCTTATATTGAGTTGCGGTCCAGATGGGTAGTACAACTCGGTAGCACTGGCGTTTCTTGCCGGAAGGCCAAGGCTCAAGAGAGCACAGACAAAACACGTAAGCCAAAAAAGTGCCGCAAACGGTTTTTGCCTAAACATATAATTTTTTGCGCAAGAATAAAATAGGCATGCCAGCCACACACTATTTGTGCTTGGGCACATAGTTTCTATAGCTGGTTTTTAAAATTTATAGTTTAACTATTTTTCAAATTCAAGCCACGCTGTGAGAATATATTTTGGCCCGCTTAATGGCGGATTACCACGGTGCATATGGGTATAAGCAGCCGGAGAGAGAATTAACCGCCCTTGAGAAACCTCAACTCTTGCTGATTGGTATAGGAACTCTGTCTCGCCGCCAGATTGAACATCGTTCAAGTAAAGAATAATAAACGCCATCCGGCGCCCAGTTTCTATCGTTGCTTGCTCGCAATGCCAAACATGATAACCCTCTTGAGGAAGTGTTTTTTGAATCTTTATAGTTGACATAACAAGCGAAGAAACTGCATTTGTTAAATGTGGGTGTTTCTCAACGTACATTGGGTAACAAGTTCCCCAAAATTTATCTAGAAATTCTGGCAGAAAATCATCGCTCATTGAACTATCGACCATAATTTGTCGCATTGCTTCTTCTGTGCCAATATTCACCGATGAGTCTTGCTTTGTATGGTCGTTTCGTTTGAACGCAACCTTGGAGCGATATTCATAAAATGCAATAAATTTATTGCACAGCTCGGGGGTAAAAAAATTATCCCATACGCCGATGTGGTCGCCTTGCGTATATTGCTCTTCCTTGGAATTAGAACGGGATAAAACTGACATATCTTGTCCTTTCGCCAACTACGTTGGTTACATCAAATCCAATTGTTGTTCTTAAACCTTCATACGGTTCCAGGACTTGAACTTTATGTCTATTATGACCTTCACCAAAATAAATTTGACCCGGAACATTTTTAACTACTCTGTCTTCAAAAACTGTGTTCGTATTTTTGGGGTCAATAGATATATACCCGTGCCATGGCCACATATGGTCATGCCAATCTAAGACTCCTTCTGGTCTGTCAGCGTTCATCCACGCTTGCATCCAGAGAGGCTGATTCGGCTCCAGTTTTAAAACAGTTCTAACTCGCTCGCGCAAATCGATAAATATTTGATAAAAAAGAGCATCTGAATGAAGTAAGGCAAAGAGATTATAAATACCGTAGGCTTTTGTATATTCGGTTGTCCCCATTACATCCTTGAATTTAAAGCGAGCAAATTCTAAAGATTTTTCAATCTCGGGAAGATTTTTAACAATAAATTCTGAACGTTCAAGAAAAATCATATTAAATTAGATTTGATTTCTTTTACAATAATTTTTTTACCGTAAGATTCGTCAAACATCTTATATCTATTCCACAACCCATTTAAACCTCTTGTTTGTTTTGTCCTAGTGTGGATTGAATCAGAAGCGAGGTCAATCAATTTTTGTGTAAGTTCAAATCTTTTAAAAACAACTGGTTTATTTGTTGAAAATTCCAAATAAGCCATTGGTTCGCCCTCCATAATTGTAAATTTATTATTTCTGGGCCAGAGATTGTATTCAAAATTTAAAGGCCTAAACCAACGACCAATATCGTAGAGGCCAGGAACTATGCCTCCTAATGAAAAATGTGGTGCTGAATGGAACCAGGGTGATGTTGACCTCATAAAAAGCGACTCTTCGCTAAAAAAGATAAAAGGGTAACCCACAATAATGAGAAGTTGGTCGTAGCACGTCGGCGCATGGGCCATACTTATTTCGCATTGTGATTGAGTGCCCCAGGCTTGCTCTACTTTTTCAATTTGACTATTTTCTTTTATTAATACTTCTGCAGTCGAAGTACATGGGCATCTAACCACAAAAACATTAGTAAGTGCCTCTCTGGTTGCTGGACACTGTAAATATGTAGTGGTTAATTTGCTGGAAATAATATTTTGGTCTTTATTGTCCAACAACTCCTGCCACACGCTGGATGGTTCCTTGTACAGCCATTCGCTAACCGTTGATTTGTTTTCTCTTTGACCAGTAGATTTGTCTATCCATGGCGCCCAATAAACTACTTGTTCGCTTTGTTCTTCGCTCACCTGAATTTATCCCCTTCACTCCAAACAACCAACGAATAACGCTCTCCTGATTTAACCGTATTGACTTTATGCCAAATAAATGAAGGAAACAAAACCATGGCTCCTTGCTTTGCTTCAATTATCTCTTCATGACTGCCGTCAGAATTACGACCTATCATTAATTCGCCTCCAGTAAAATCTTCTGGATTTGACAAAAATACTGTTGCTGAAAGTTTCCTCATAAATAATGCCTCACATGGTTTACCCATTAGTAGGTCCATATGCCAGTCATAATAATCATCAACTTTGTAATGAGTAAATTGAGGTGGGGTAAAATAATGCAATTGATACTCATAGATTCGGTCATTTACATTGTCAATAATTTCTTTGAGTCTTTCAAAAATCCAACCGACTTCATTCATATTTACGGGCTCGATAAACCTTAACTCCGAACTTCTGATTTGAGTCATAACAGCGCCACCCCTAACTTTTGCGGCGTCTAGTTTCTCGGAATTTCCAAGTTCTATAATTTTACGACATTCATCTGGAGTGAAAACATCAGAGACGACTACAGACGGTGGTACGCAATTGTCTACTGGCTTATCGTATCTAACGTCGGAAGGTTCTCTTCTCATGATTTTTTTTGCGCATAGAAATGATTGATGTCGTCTCGGCAAATTCTGCGAACTGCGGCATCTAACTTCTCGCCAGATAAATCCGGCTCTTTATCCATTGCTTGAAGTCTTAGGTAGCCAATATAGTCCTTATAAGCAAACTTAAAGAAATCATCCATTGCGCCTATTGCGTCAGTAACTAAATTTGATTGCAGTGGATTTTTGGATTTTAAATTTTCTTTTACAAAATTAGTTACTGATTCGAAATGGTCAATCAAAGATTTTTCTAGGTTTTGAAGAAGAAAAGGTGTAGTATTTACCGCGTATGTAAGTCCTTGGGTGTCGGTCATATGCAGGGCTAAGTCTTCAAATAAGACAACTGGTCCTTTTGCGCTTGGAATTATTTTTGCTTCCATGGCGCCCATACTATCAGGGCTATTGGTTAGCTAATCTCTTAAAGCTATTGGGGGACCGTATCGCTAAATTCCAACAAATCAAAGGAACTGTCCGCCGGAGTCACCTCAGATGGCTCTACGGTGAAAAGATTATTTAAAGCAAGCAACAAATGGCGGGCTTCATCAATCGAGCAGACTATATCGTTGGTTGCTGGGTACTCACTGTCTTGGATAATTCTCTCTTTGGCAATATCAACATAAAACAAAAGAGACGAAATCTTTTTACCTAAGACTTCTGAATTTGTATTAAATGAAACTGTTCTATTGTGTGCCATGTGGGCTCCATTTTCCTAAGGGGCAACTAGATGAAGATAGTTGTGCTTTAACTATCATAAAGCAACCGCATTCTTTACAGGTTGAAGTAAGTTTAAAATAACGCGGGCACTCTTTGCAGATTGCCAAACGTTCAACGGCATAGGAATCATAATGGGGTGTACTCAATTTGTTCTACCTTGGGGTTCGCATAATTTGTCGCCGGAGCATACACTATTCCAAATTTTTCTGCTGGAACTGGTGTCGAAGCGGCGACATTAACAGTGGTCACGGTATTTGGTGCAGCGCTATCTGCGGCCGTAATTGTTACCCCGTTAGCCGTAGTTTGGGCTTGGATGTAAGACAAATATGTAGTTGCCGTTGGGGTGGCTACCGTGTGGCTTGAAACAGTAGAAACTGTGCCTGCCGTGCTTTTGATAATTTTAAAATCAGAACGATTAAAGCTTGTAGCAGTACCCGTGTAGTTTACTGTTGTTGGGGTGTAGTTATAAGGGGCGGGTTGTGTATAGGGAGGCTGATAGCCATAAGCAATATACCCGTCTCCAAATCGCACCCAAGTATAACCATCGTAATACCAACATCCGTTGCCAAAATTTGTTCCGGAACCGCAAGCCCAATAAGCAAATGGACCACCCGCAGTGTATGGTCCGCCACCTACGGCACCATATGTATATTGGCAATTACTACCACTAGTGATTGAACCACCACTTGGGCAATTGTATGGTGCGCCCGAGAAATCTACTTTGTCAGCAACTGCAGCCCACCAGTTATTTGCATCCGTAACCCAAAATGCAACACCAGCACCAGCAGACCTAACTGCAGGAAGGGTTGCCTTAACCGTTGCGGCTACTGTGCCCGCATTAAATGTGGCGATGGGATATGAAGAAGCGGCAGTGCTCGTCGTTGCGGCGTTTGAACTGATACCCCAGGTCCCACGTTCTGGAATCCATTCAACAACATTTGCGCCAATAGAACTTGCACTATCACTTCTAGTAAATGCATCTATAAACGCAGCAAGAATTGATTTGCCTTGCGCAAACCAATAGGCAAATACACCGTCTGTTTTATTATTTCTGTTGTGGCGCGGCGCAAGTGGACCGCCACTTACGGCCTGACTAACAGCTCCGCGTTTAATAAATTCCGACATAACTTATGCCGTAATGCGGTTAATATATCCTGACAGAGATATAACGTTTGCAGTACCAGCAGCGGCGACAACCGTTAGTGGGGTTGCGTTGCCCTTGAGAAGCAAGCCCGGAACCACGAGATACAAACCACCTTTTGTCTTAACTGTGTATTCAATGATGTCGTCAGGGTCTGTTGCGGCACCAAAACCAATTCGCACAGCAACGTCCGCTGTGTGATTGTTCTGTGCATAAATCCAAACTTCGTCCAAAACACTTGTTGAGACCGGACCAGTATGAATCAGGGTTGGGGAAGAAGCAATTGCTGTCGCCACAACTTTTTTTGCCCGGCCGTTTGTGCTTTCTGAAAGTAGTTCTTTACTGAATGTTGCCATGTTTTATCTCCTGTGTATAAGTTACTAGAAAATCTGTCCTGCGAGGACGAACTGGTCATCTGCCGCAATCGCAGTATTTACTGCGATTGTCGCTGTTGAGCCTTCTCCTGGTGTGTGGGTGACCGAAATACCCGCTCCGGCTGATACACCAGCCATATAGTTGCCTACCGTGTCGGTGCCGAGATTGATTGGGTCATTAACCCAAGCGCTGCCATTGTACTTAAGGTAGTCACCATTGGCCGCAGAGACAATTGTTGTGTCGGTGAGGTTGTCAACGGTCAAAGCTGTTGCGATTGCAACATCGTTGGACGAAGCAATGTCGTAGTAAGTTGTGCCATCGTTTGTCAGTTGCCATTTATCATCAGCTTCATTCCATCTAAGGAAAACATTTGCCGAAGTCCCACGCTCAACTTCCACGCCAGCATTTTCTGTTGGTGCGCCAGTGACATTGTTGTTAAGAACAATGATGTTGTCGTCAACAGTAAGGGTTTCGGTATTTATCGAAGTTGTGCTCCCAGAAACGGTCAAGTTTCCAGTTACCGTCAAGTTGTCATCGACTGTTACGGTTCCGCCTGCTGAATCAATTGTCAAATTACCTGATGTTGTGTCAATTTCGCCAGCAGCAGTAACTCCAACTCGTATTGCATCAGCAGTTACGCCAGCAAAAGTTACATTATCGGTTGTGCCTACAGCCTGGCCAATCGACAGTGTGTGCGTTGTGCCTTCGCCAGAAGTTGCGGCTGTTGAAGCAACACCCGTACCGCCGGTAATTGCGGCTACATAATCACCGGTTGTTTTTGTTCCAAGTGCAACTGTGTTGTCTGGCAGAGTTACTGTGCCAGTGAATGTTGGAGAAGCAAGTGGCGCCTTGGCATCAATCTGTGTTTGAATTGCTGAAGTTACGCCATCGAGGTAGCCAATTTCTGTATCAGAAACACCCGAGACCCGTGCTTGAATAACCGAAGTATTTACCGCAACTGTCGGTGTTGCGCCTTCGCCAGAGTTGTTGGAAAGAGTTACTCCGGTACCAGCAACAAGCGATTCAACATAAGAGCCAATTGTGTCTGTTGAAAGGTTGACCGCGTCGTTGACCCAGGCGGTGCCATTCCATCGAAGGAAGTCTCCATTAGCAACAGACGTGATAGTTACGTCACCAAGGTCGTTAAGGGTGGCCGACGAAATGTTCGAGGCAATCGAATATCCAAGAGAGTTCCACGCCGTAGAGCCGTTACCAATCTTAAACTTGCCAGTGTTTGTCTCGTAGCCAATTTCACCAGAAGCAAGTACGGCGTTACCCGATGTCCAGTTAGCCGCTGTGTCACGTCGCAGAAGAATTCTCTTAAAAGCCATCGTAATCTCCTCCATCTACGGTTGGCCCATCTGCAGGTATCAATGTGGTACTTATTCCACCATCAATAACTACAGAACTGTAACGCAACCATTTAGGACTCGTAAATTGATATTCCTTACCAGCTAAAACTACCCGGTCACCATTAGATGGATTTGCAGGGAAAGTAAAAGCCATGGCCGTTATTATCCCATATTTTTTTTATTTAAGGTTCTAGGGTGGCTGTTGCTAATATGAATAAATGAAAATAACCGTCTTAGGTGGGGGCACTGCCGGCTGGTTGGCGGCGTTTATGGTGAGTAAGGTGCACCCAGAACACGAGGTGACCCTCATTGAATCGAAGGCTGTGGGAATAATTGGGGCCGGAGAATCAAGTACAGGCTTCCTTACCAGTATTCTCAAGAACTCTGATTTTAATTACGGATGTAATGAATCTGACTTTTTTAAGGAAACAGACGCAACTCCTAAACTTTCTATTCATTACGTTAATTGGAAGCAGTTAAATCACGAATTTATAGCGCCAATCGACGGCACCACACCACTCGAGTATGGGACCTATCGCCCATTAATGCATGTTGTCAAAAACGACATACCAATACATATGGCTAGCAAAAACGGGTACTTGACAAATAAATCTTTATCTCCGTTTTACATGAAAGATGACGATGTCGTCAGCGACAATCATTACGGTCTTCATTTTGATGGACATCTGGTCGGGCAATATTTTAAAAAACGATGTAATTCAGTTAGGGCAATTGAAGGCAAAGTAGTTGATTGCTCAATAACTCAATCGGGAGATGTTGAGTCAGTTACTTTGGATTCTGGTCAAGTTGTCAAGTCAGATTTTTTTATTGATGCCACTGGCTTCAGTAGAATCCTGCCCAAAAAGATGGGCATCGAGTGGGAGTCGTACTCAAAATATCTACCAGTAAACACCGCTATGCCTTTCTTGCTTGAACACAAAGAGGGTTTCCGTATTGACCCAGTAACGGTTGCTTTCGCTCAAAAATCAGGGTGGATGTGGATGGTGCCAACCCAAGAAAGAATGGGTTGCGGTTATGTTTTTGATTCTCACTACACGGACAGAGAGGGCGCACAAAAAGAAATTGAAACTTTGCTGGGTCAAGAAATTAAACCAATTAAATTCATAGATTTTGACACCGGCAAGTTGAAAGAAGTTTGGAAGAATAACTGTTTATTCATAGGGCTATCTTCATCATTCCTTGAACCACTCGAAGCAACGAGCATCCATGGGACGCTAATTCAACTACAGTATTTCATTCTCAACTACCTTAAGTCAGACATTGAGTCAACTTGCAATTGGGCTTCGGTAAGTTCTTATAATAAATTAATTAGTCGTTTATACGACGGGTTCAAAGACTTTATTAGTGTTCATTACGCAAGTCAAAGAACAGATAGCGAGTTTTGGAGAGATATATCGAAGCCGGAAAGACGTACAGAGCAGGCTTTGAGAATTCTAGAATCATCAAAACACAAGGCAATTTTAGAAGATGAACTGGGCAGAATGATGGGGTATGCGGGCGTGCCTATATATAACTGGATTCTTGCTGGTTTGGGTTACATCTCTAAAGAAACTGCAACGAAAGAACTAAGACAGTATAGACAAGAAGAATCTGCAAAGGCAGATTTTGAAGCCCATATTGAGTATCTTGATTCAGTGTCTCAATACTTTATAGACAACACAGAATTTATTGAACTTTTAAGAGCAAGTAAGTCTTGACTTACGCCCAACTTACGTTTCCGCTACCTGCAGTAATCTCAATAATCGTTCTACCATTTGAGTTAGTCACCGTACCAGTTAGTCCAGCACCAATAGTTGGCGTGAACGATGTTGGGTAATTAAAAATACACACACCCGACCCACCACCAC
>Ga0222713_10000461_pt1 | contig 45955 bp, 37 predicted proteins | sample C33_649DmetaG_FD_165061 | JGI IMG/M metagenome (GOLD analysis project Ga0222713, IMG submission 165061) | Estuarine water microbial communities from San Francisco Bay, California, United States - C33_649D | ecosystem: Environmental > Aquatic > Marine > Unclassified | place: USA: California... | reverse complement strand
ACATCGCCCGCCTGCTCAACGGCAGGCCGCGTCAAACACTGGGGTGGAAGACCCCTGAAGAAGCCTTGGCAGAGGAAATTGCCAAGTTCAAAGCTGGTGTTGCACTTGACTCTTGAGATCGCCAGCTACATGCACAGAGCGGCAGCAAGGCTCCTACAGCAATTGCCAGAATCTGTCTCATGAGCCCTAACGCCTGAATTAAGCCGCGCCGGGAAGCGGCGTCGGCTTGAATGAATTGTTAGGCCTCTCGCCTCATCCCGATCTTTTCCACCGATCACCGCGTGCCTTGACGTAGTTGCGGAAAACGAAAAGCCAAGGGATGACCAACACATCAGTGACCAATCCGATCAGCATGCTCTTTGTGAGTGCGACCGATTGAAAATCCGACCATTGAGGAAAAGCAACAGCAAGAAGCCAGATCACTTTGTAGGTCATTTGGAATAGCAACAGTGGCAGCATCTTCACCGGATATCTCAGGCCAAGCAAGCTCAGCAAAGAAAGCGCCGCCCAGAAGCTGAATGCTGCAGATTTGACTGGATCCCAAGGTGCCGGGTGATTGAGGAGAGCGGGCCACACATCTGATCCGAGCACAGCAAAGTTAAGCAGAAAAACTGCTCTCATCAAATAAAGCCGCGGAGTTGATACTTCGCCTGCCATGACACTCCCCTTTTAGTCGAGTTGAGTATGCGGATATCTGGAACAGTAGATGGGACGATGATCAAGCGAATGTGCACCAAGTCATGTGTCATTCGGCAGGGAGCCGTCAATAGAGGCCTAACGCCTGAGTTAAGCCGACTTGCGTAGCGTAGCCGACAACGTGGCAAGCTTTACCTGCCACGTTGTTGGTGTAGCGAAGCAAGTTCGGCTTGAACGAATTGTTAGGGCTCTTGGCGCCGACACTGAAGTCCCGCATTTGCTGCTGGAGTAAAGACTACTCGCCCCGCACAAGTGTCTCGGATGAAGCGGGGCAGTAGACCGGGGCCACCCATGTAGTTCGAATCATAGGTGAGGATGAAGCGCTCGCCGGCCGGAGTTAGAAGGGATGCTACCCAAGCCTCTGAGTCAATGCCCTGGCGCTGCAGGGCGAACCAGTGTGGCGTGTCCGAGCTATCTGCGGCCTGTGCGCATTTCCATGCGTCAGTGGGATCTTCACCAAGTTGCACAAGTCCACACTGACGAGCATTGGGGCCGGTGAGCATGGTCAGCTCGGCAACCAGTGGGCTGGGTACTGTGGTCGAGCTTGGGGAGCTACATGCACAGAGCGGCAGCAAGGCTCCTACAGCAATTGCCAGAATCTGTCTCATGAGCCCTAACGCTGGAAATAAGCCGAGCCGCGAAGCGGCTTCGGCTTGATTGAGTTGTTAGGCCAGGACGGCCCAACGCAGATCGCTCGCCGGGCTTGCAAGCCGGCAGGCTGATTGTCTTGTGCTGCGTCCGATGCGGGGCTTGCCACGTGGTCCGTCCGTTGAGGTGACCTGCCAACTATCGGCCGGCGGATTGGCTGGCGCAAGCGGGGGCGCCAAACCACAGAAGAAAGTACACGCCTAACGCCTGAATTAAGCCGGCCCGCAGCAGGGCGGCGACTGAGTGCAAATATAGCCGAAGGCGCGCACTTAGGCGCCGCCCTGATGTGGGCTCGGCTTGAATGAATTGTTAGGGGGCGTACGTGATGCCATGCTTATCCAGCATTTCTTTGATTGAGGTTTTGCGAAGGAAGTGAAATTCCCTCTCGGTAAATGACCGCTCGTCTACCCCGATTGCGCGGCAAGCGATGTCATAGGTAGAGCGCGAGACCTCAAAACCGTTATTAACAACATTGGTTTGGGTGCTCTTTATGCCCTCATCCTCTGCGTAAAGCGCTTGAATTCCTCGAGCTTTTTTGATGGTCATTGTAGCCTGCTCAACGTCCATGAATATCTCATACAGCGGGCTAACGATCCGTGCGCATATCTGCTGGGCTGCGCGCCTGTCTGGAACAGGATCTCCACCATGTCGCAAGATCTCGGCGCGCAGCAGATAGTAAAACGCGAGGCGAACGAGCGATGTGTGATCAGCCCGCGCAGTCAAATTATTGATAGCGGTTGTAACCATAGCTGTGGCAGTTGGGCGAGACGCGGGATTTTCTGCCGCAGCATGCCCCATGTAGAAAGCTTTTAGCGCCAGCAATTTTTCGATGGCAATTGCCATGTTGGCCGAGCCCCCTAACACCTGAGTTAAGCCGACCCGCGAAGCGGGTTCGGCTTGAATGAACTGTTAGGGCTGCTGCCCGCGAACCATGAGTTGCTGGCTGGAACGTAAAGAAGCACTAGTGCTACGACCTTGGCCATTGCTACCAGCCATCCGGCCGCGCCGAGGTCGACGACGTGGCCGATAGCAGAGAGAAGACTAAGAACCCCGAGAACGCTATAAACCGCGCGCGCCCAGCGCTTGCCGCGCAGCATCATTACGAGCAAGACCATCAGGAGCGAATACACGACCGCTAAGGTGCTGTAGGGCATCCATAAGGGCACGCCCAACGTGCGAGAGAGCAAAATCATCTGCCAGAGCCCAGCCGCATGAGCCGCCAGCAGCAAGGCGACCGAGAAGAGGACGGGTTTGGGGATGTTGACGCGCATTGAACTGTCTCAGCAGGCCTAACACTTATTGGACCCCGGTTCCGGGGTGTTGCTCTGATTGTTCATGTGCGGAAGCTGTGGCGTCAAGGCGTTTTCCTACCTAAAACCGATCAATTACCTGATCGTTGGCAGCGTGGAAGCAGTCCACCCTGGCGTGGAATCTGACGGAAGCATGGGTGTATGAGTTACGCACAACGGGACGTGGGTGTAACAGGCGGAAATGTCGCGGTGCGTCCGCCGCGCTTGATGGAGCAGGTCCGCCAAAGGTTACGCGCCAAGCACTACAGCCTGCGCACTGAGCAAGCGTACGTCGGCTGGATCCGGCGGTTTATCCTGGCCAATGACAAGCGCCATCCCAGGGAAATGGGCGCAGCAGAGGTGGAGCAGTTTCTGTCCCGCCTTGCCAACGATCATCAAGTGGCAGCCGGCACACAGAATCAGGCGCTCGCGGCGCTGCTGTTCCTGTATCGGGAGGTGCTTGGACTGGACCTGCCCTGGCTGGAGAATCTGACCCGAGCCAAGCGACCGCAACGATTGCCTGTGGTGCTGTCGGTCCAAGAGGCACGGACGCTGCTCGCCTGCATGGAAGGCCGTGCGTGGCTGGTGGCCAGCCTTTTGTATGGCACCGGGATGCGGCTGATGGAATGTCTGCGCCTGCGCATCAAGGACGTGGATTTTGGCCGCGGCGAAATTACCGTCCGTGACGGTAAGGGAGGCAAGGATCGCCACACCGTGCTGCCACGGTCCCTGGTTGAGCCGCTGCAACGCGAGGTGGACATGGCGCTGATGCTGCATGCGCAGGATGTGGCCGAAGGCTTCGGTCAGGTGTGGTTGCCGCATGCACTGGAACGCAAATACCCAAACGCCAACCGGGAGCGCGGCTGGCAATACGTGTTCCCCTCGCTCCACCGCGCGCGCGATCCGCGTGGCGGCGTGGAGCGGCGCCACCATTTTGGTGACGCGGTCCTGGCCCGCGCCTTGAAGGCCGCCCGGGTCCGTGCGCGCTTGCTCAAACCGGTCACCGCGCACACCTTTCGGCATAGCTTCGCCACGCACTTGATAGAAGCCGGCTACGACATCCGCACGGTGCAGGAGCTGCTTGGCCACAAGGACGTGGCGACCACGCAGATCTATACGCACGTCCTGAATCGCGGCGGCCGCGGGGTGGTGAGCCCGCTGGACCGCGCTTGATGCTGATGTAGAACGCACGGATGGCCTTGTTGGGTATCTTGGCCGGCGCAGTGGGTTCTTGGACCATCCTGAGCCAAGGATCGGTTGGAGAGCGGCGTGCGAAGTTGCGCGCCGAGGGCGATAGTGATTCACTCGGTTCCTCGCCTGGCTGGAAGCCATTTGGGGCCAGTAGCGACCTTTCCGCTGTGTGAGGATTGCCCGCCCCCATGCGCCTTGCCGCTTCGATCACTCCCCTGCTGGCGGCCTGCGTGGCGCTGCCGGCTTGTTCGCAGGCTTCGATGTCTGCGCCTTCCAAGGAGGAACCCGCCATGACCACCGCGACCCCTTCCGCCGTTGCTTCATCGCAACCGGAAGCGACCGCTGTTCTGCAGCGCATGCTCGAATTGATCCAGGGCACCCATGCGCTGGCGGATTTAACCCCGGCACGGGTCGGCCAGGTCATGGGCGTCAGCCTGGAGCGCGCGCGCGATGGCAGCGCGCGCTACGGCTTTGGCGCCGCACTGGATTCGTCTTGGTCCTACACGATCGAATTGGATTCCACGTCGCCGGACGCCGCCAAGTTCGCGTTCAACTTCATGTCGTCTTCGGCAGATGCGTCGATGAGCCCGCTCTGTCAGATGGACTTTGATGCCTTCAGCCGCCGGCTTGAGGCGCTGGGCTTCACCCGCACGCCATACAATGCTGAGCACGGGCGCCTTGTCAAGGCGTGGTTCGACAAGCCCGGCTTGCGGGTAAGCGTCTACCCTCAGGGTGAGTCGGACGAATCCGCCGAGCATCGCTGCGTGCGCACGGTGACGATGCCCTAACGGCCAAGAAGTGCCGACATGCCACTGACCAAGGAAGCACATGCGCTGGTCGACGCATTCGCCAGGCAGCCCGGCGTCACCGTCGACCAGGCCGCCAACCTCGCGGGAGTGATCAACCATTCGCCGACGCTGGTGGATCAGATCAACGAGGCCGTGAAGCTCGGTCATCTCAAGCAGATCGTGCCGCTGCCGTTGGGCACGCATGCCGGCGGCGAGTACAACGGCGCAGCCAAGGAGATGCGTCTGCCCCTGTCGATGCTGACCAGCCCGCCCAAAGGCGTGCCCTTCGACGCCGGCGAACCCACATTCGTGCTTGGGCACGAGTTGCAGCACGGCTTCAACCACGCCGCAACCGAGCAGGCTACTACGACCTTTATCGCCGACACCAAACAGGTGGCGCAGAGCAAAGGGCCGACGCACGACTACACTGCCGCGCTCGGCGCGCTGATCGCGGCCAACCGGCGCGACGAGGCCGGCGCGGAAGTGGCCGGCTGGAACGCGCTAGCCAGCAGGGTTCAGCATGACAAGCCCAGGGCGACGCTGGAGGATATCTACAACGCAAATCCATTCCGCGCTGGCGATTTCATCGACCGCACCGGCACCCCGCCCAACTACCACTATGCCGCCAAGCCCAACATCGCCTTGGACAAGGACCTGCACATGCAGCCGACGGCGTCCAACATCGAGGGCATGGGCCGCAATTACTTCGATCACCCGCCGGCCCAGACTGGGCTGGGTCACCACGGCAATTCCGACTACGCCAACTACTACGGGGCCTGGGGCACGGGCGTGATCGTACAGTCCGAGCGCGCCCATGGCGACGGCAAGGCGCAGCTGGAGATGAATCTGAAGCAGCTGCATCTATCTGAAAGGCTGATGGAGCAGAACGGGCTCAACCTAGGCAGTGACACCTCGCCCATGCCTTATCGCGACACCAGCACCACCCCGCCCACGACGCACCGCTTCAACCATACCGCCACAACCTTCACCCACATTCCCATCGTCTTCCAGGGGCTTCCATTGCCGGTGGCCGAGGCCAGACGCGAAGGACCCTCGCGGCCCGGGCATCCCGACCACGCGCTATTCAAGCAGATCGAGGCCGGCGTGGCGGCGCAGAAACTGGCCCATGGCGAGGACGCCGATCGCATGAGCCACAGCCTGCTCGCACTCGCCAAGGAGCAGGGCATCAGCCGCGCCGACCATGTGGTGCGCGGGGGCGGCGGCGAGGGCGGACAGATCAACGTGTTCCTGATCCAGGGAAAGCTGCAGGATCCCGCCCAGCGCCGCGCCTGGATCGATGCCAGTCAGGCCATGCAGACTCCACAGGAAACATCGATCCAGCGGATCGAGCAGATCAATACCGCCGCGCAGGCGCTGGATCCCCCGCAGCAGTGTGCGCCGGTGCAGGCCCCGGCACGGCTGGCACCATGAGCGCCCAGTCGACAGGAGCTTCATCGCGATGCGATTCCACAACCTGATCCCGAAGATCTTCTACGACCGGCTCGAGGACGGGCTGGCGTTCTTTGTCGATGCGCTGGGCTTTGAAGTGCTGTACCAGGACGATGCCATGGCGGTGATCGCCCGCGATGGGGCCAAGGCCTATCTGGTCGCCAGTCCCGAATACGCGGCCAAGGACCGGCCGGAGCTGGGGATCGAGGTGGATGATGTGGACGCGGTGTATCGGGAGATGGCCGCGCGCGCGCCGGAGCGGCTGCATCCCAACGCCAGCACGGTGCAGTGCCGGCCGTGGGGCACGCGCGAGTTTGCGATGTTGGATCCGACGACGGTGTGCGTGAACTTCCGCGAGTGGCCCAAGGCTTGAAGCCCCGGGCCATCGCCGCCGATCAGAACACTCGGCAGAACACCGCCTTGAGGTAGCGCGATTCCTGCACGTGGACCATGAATGGATGGTCCGGACCGGCTCCGGCGACTTTCAGGATCTGGATGGTGCGGCCGGAGAAATAGGCCGCGCGGCGCAGCATGTCCAGGAACTGGTCCTCGGCCACCAGGCCGGTGCAGGAGAAGGTGGCGAACAGCCCACCGGGCTTGACCACGCCCAGGGCCAGCTTGTTCATGTCCAGGTATTTCTTGAGCGCGGTGATGACCTGCTCGCGGTCGCGGGTCATCTTGGCCGGGTCCAGGATCACCACGTCATAGGCGTCGCCGCGCGCGGCCGCATCGCGCAGATAGGGGAAGATGTCGGCCTGCACGAACTTGGGCCGCACGTTGTTGAGCCGCGCATTGCCCTTGGCGATGGCGATCACGTCCTGGTCGATGTCCACGCCCAGCACCTCGGTCGCCCCGCGCGCGGCCGCGTACACGGCAAAGCCGCCGGTGTTGCAGCACAGGTCCAGCACGGTCTTGCCTTCCACGTGCTGGCTGAGCCACTGGCGGTTCTCGCGCTGGTCGGCGAAGAAGCCGGTCTTGTGCGCGCCCGCCGGGTCGGCGCGGAACTTCACCCCGTACTCGGTGATCACCTCGGCTTCGGTGCCGGCGGTGTTGTGGAAGTCGAAGCTCTCCTGCTTTTGCACGTGCTCGTCGGCGAAGCTATGGAAGCGACAACCGGGAAACTGCGCGCGCAAGGCGTCGTAGATCCACTCGCGGTGGCGGAACATGCCGGCGGCGAAGAACTCCACCACGATCAGATCGCCGTAGCGGTCCACCACCAGGCCGGACAGGCCATCGCCCTCGGCATGGACCACGCGCCAGGCATCGGTGGTGGCGTCCAGCTTGAGCACCTCGCGGCGCAGCGAGACGGCCTGGGCGATCTTGTCGTGGAACCAGGCCGCGTCGACCTGCACGTCCGGATCGGTCTCCAGGATGCGCACGGCGATGCGCGAATGGCCGTTGTAGAAGCCGCGGCCGACCCAGTCGCCGTCCACGCCGAACACATCGACGATGGTGCCCGGCTTGGGCTTTTGCGGCGGCTTGTCCACCAGTTTCTGGAAGATCCACGGGTGGCTGGAACGCCAGGCGTTCTTCAGGCGGACGGCAGGATTGGGCATGTTCATCGGCCTATTGTAGAAGGCCACGGCGCTTGGAACCGATCTCGCGTGTTGGCCAGGCCACCGCCTTCGTGTGCTGTGGGAGTCGTCCTTGTGGCCTTTTCGGCCAATGGCGGCGATGAAGCCTCCAGGGAAAGCCCATCGCCGCCATGGCGGCTCCCACGGGATGGTTCCAGCGACGACGCCTCACCGTTTGGTGGGAGCCGCCACAGCGGCGATGGGACTCTCCTGTAACGCCCTGTCGCTGGTGGGGCAGCTCCCACAACAAGCTGTCTGGACGATTTCGACGGCAACCAAATCGTCCCGCCCGCAACACTGCGGCGCACGTCGCGCGCTTTGCCCCGTCACGCATTAGCCGCGACAATGGCGTGCTTGGCCGCTTTGGCGGTCCTCCTCGCCGGGTCGACGACACCGGTGTCCAGGGCCGTTCCGGCCAAGGGTGGCGCGCGTCCCCCGTTCGTGCGCGTCCCCATCGCCTATCCCCGCCTTCGCAAGAGAGACCGATCCCGCATGTCCGACACGCCCAAGATCCTCTACACGCTGACCGACGAAGCCCCGTTCCTGGCCACCCAGTCCCTGCTGCCCATCATCGATGCCTACACCGATACGGCCGGGATCGTGGTGGAGACCCGCGACATTTCCCTGGCTGGACGCATCCTGGCGCAGTTCCCGGATCTGCTGAGCGATGCGCAGAAGGTGTCCGACGATCTGACCGAGCTGGGCGAGCTGGCGACCACGCCGGAAGCCAACATCATCAAGCTGCCCAACATCTCGGCCTCCATGCCGCAGCTCAAGGCGGCCATCAAGGAACTGCAGGACCAGGGCTATCCGCTGCCGGACTACCCGGATGAACCCAAGACCGACGCGGACAAGGACATCAAGGCCCGCTACGACCGGACCAAGGGCAGCGCGGTCAATCCGGTGCTGCGCGAAGGCAACTCCGACCGCCGCGCGCCGCTGTCGGTCAAGAACTACGCCCGCAAGCACCCGCATCGCATGGGCAAGTGGTCCACCGAGTCCAAGACCCACGTGGCGCACATGGAGTCGGGTGACTTCTTCGGCAGCGAAAAGTCGACCACCCTCAAGGAGGCGGGCGCGCTGAAGATCAGCTTCGTCGGCAACGACGGCAGCACCACCGTCCTCAAGGACAAGGTGGCGGTCAAGGCCGGCGAGATCGTCGATGCGGCGGTGATGAGCAAGCGGGCGCTGGCCAGCTTCATCGATGCGCAGATCACCGATGCCAAGGCCCAGGGCGTGCTGTTCTCGGTGCACCTGAAGGCCACGATGATGAAGGTCTCCGACCCGGTGCTGTTTGGCGTGGTGGTCGAGGAGTTCTACAAGGACGTGCTGGCCAAGCACGCCGACGCGCTGGCCTCGGTCGGCTTCAACCCCAACAACGGCATCGGCGACCTGTACACGGTCATCGCCAAGCTGCCGGCCGAGCAGGCCGCGGCGATCAAGGCCGACGTGGAGGCCGAGTACGCCCAGCGCCCGGCGCTGGCGATGGTCAACTCGGACAAGGGCATCACCAACCTGCACGTGCCCTCGGACGTGATCATCGATGCCTCGATGCCGGCCATGATCCGCGACAGCGGCAAGATGTGGAATGCCAAGGGCGAGCTGCAGGACACCAAGGCGGTGATTCCGGACCGCTGCTATGCCGGCGTCTACCAGGCCACCATCGATGACTGCCGTGAGCACGGTGCGTTCGACCCGGCCACCATGGGCTCGGTGCCCAACGTGGGCCTGATGGCGCAGAAGGCCGAGGAATACGGCAGCCACGACAAGACCTTCCAGATCGCCGGCGACGGCAAGGTGGTGGTGACCGATGCCTCGGGCGCAACCGTGTTCGAGCACGCGGTGGAGGCCGGCGATCTGTGGCGCATGTGCCAGGTCAAGGACGCGCCGATCCAGGACTGGGTCAAGCTGGCCGTCACCCGCGCCCGTCTCAGCGACACCCCGGCAGTGTTCTGGCTGGACACCGCCCGCGCCCACGACGCGCAGGTGATCGCCAAGGTCGAAACCTATCTCAAGGACCACGACACCAACGGCCTGGACATCCGCATCCTGCCGCCGCTTGAAGCGACCAAGTTCACCCTGGCGCGCATCCGCAAGGGCCAGGACACCATCTCGGTGACCGGCAACGTGCTGCGCGACTACCTGACCGACCTGTTCCCGATCATGGAGCTGGGCACCAGCGCCAAGATGCTCTCCGTCGTGCCGCTGATGGCCGGCGGCGGCCTGTTTGAGACCGGCGCGGGTGGTTCGGCGCCCAAGCACGTGCAGCAGTTCCTGGAAGAGGGCTATCTGCGCTGGGATTCGCTGGGCGAATTCCTGGCCCTGGCCGCCTCGCTGGAGCATCTGGGCCAGGCCTACGACAACCCGGCCGCCATCGCGCTGGCCAAGGCGCTGGACGTGGCCAACGGCCAGTTCCTGGACAGCAACAAGTCGCCGGCGCGCAAGGTGGGCGAGATCGACAATCGCGGTAGCCACTTCTACCTGGCCCTGTACTGGGCCCAGGCCCTGGCCGCGCAGGACGCGCACGCCGAGCTGAAGGCCAAGTTCACCGCGCTTGCCAAGACCCTGGCCGAGCAGGAAGCCACCATCGTGGGCGAGCTCAATGGCGCCCAGGGCACGCCGCAGGACATCGGCGGCTACTACCACCCGGACCTGGGCAAGTGCGCGGTGGCCATGCGCCCCAGCAAGACCTTCAACGACGCGCTGGCACAGCTGGGCAAGTAGGACGCGCGCGCGCCTGCCGGCCCCGGACCGGGGCCGGCGGGTGGGCGTGCCGCGTGAGCTCACCGCGCAAGGCGGTGCTGCGAAGGTGGAGACTTCATCACCCTGTGTTGCCCTGACGCTGCAATAGCCTCACCCGGACAGCGGTCGTCCGGGTGGCGGCTGGTCCGAATGCGCCATCAAGAGCTAAGGGGGACTTCGTGGCCAAGGTGTTGATCATGGGCTCGGATCTGCAGAGCGAGCTCGCATTGCTGCAGGAGCTGCAGGCCACGGCCGATGCGCCAGGCCTGGTCCTGGACCTGTGCCACGACCTGGCCGACTGCGACCTGATGGTGGTCCGCGACAACCCGGTGCTGCGCAAGGCGGCACGGCGCATCCTGGTCAGTCATCCGCACCTGCCGATGTGGTCGCTGGCCGAGGACGGCCAACTGTTCGACGCCCTGCATGATCCTCCGCGTGCGCTGGACCTGCCCCAGGTCCGCGCCACCTTGCGTGCCCTGGAACCGGACGTGGTGCAGGCACAGGCCCCGGCGACACCGCCGCGCCCCGCGGAGCCCGTCCCGACGCGGTCGCCCCCGCCTCCACCCCCGCCATCAGCACTGACCATCGAGGCGCCGCCACCGGCCGATCCAGGCCCCCTGGGCGAATCGATCCGGTCGCGCTTGATCGCGGCCGACACGGTCAGCGCGCTGGCCCTGGACGGGAAGGTGTGCCTGCTGCTGGATTTCCGCCGCCTGCTTGCGTTGGCCGCTCCCGGTGCCGATCTGCAGGGCCAGTCGCCCGAGCAATTCCTGGGCCGGCATTTTTCCCGGCTGTCGCAGCATGCGCTGCAAGCGTCGCGCTACTCGGCGCTGTTCGTGGACCTGCCCAGCGTGCCGCTGATCCCGCTGCTGTGGCAGGCCACCCTGCGCATGCAGGTCGAACCAGTGCTGCTGGAGCCCCTGCACGAAGGCTGCCGGATGCGCCTGGCGCGCTGGCCGGACTTCCGCGTGCTGGCCCATCGCCACGATGACTTCCGCATGTGCTCGCTGCTGCTGCACCGCCCTTGTACCGCCGCCGAGGCCGGAAAGGCGCTGGACGTGGACACCGGCGCCGCGCGCGCGTTCTTCAACGCCGCCTGGCTGACCGGTTACGCGCAGGTGGAATCCAGCACGCCCCAGGCCGGCACACCCGGTCCGACAGAGGCCACGCGCGGGGCGGGATCGTTGTTGGCCAACATGTGGCGCGGCGTGCGTGGCAAGAAAGGCGCGTAGGCGCCTGGTTCCGGTGCTGCCGGTCGACGTGCGCTAGCCCGACCAGATCATGCGGATCATGGGCGCGCGCATGTGCGAGATCCGATCGACCGAGCTGAGGGGTTCGGCTGGCTGAGCCCTGTCGCTGCGGCTTCGGCTTCGACTGCGAAGTTACCGCTGACGCAGCATCGAGACGCTTTCCCAGGGGCCGTCAGGCCAGATTGAGTTGCCAGCTCACGCCAAAGCGATCGTTCACCCAGCCGAAGCGCTGGCTGAAGCCGTAGTCGCCCGGTGGCATCAACGCGGTGCCGCCTTCGGACAGCGCCGCCCAGGCGCGCTCCAACTCGGCCAGGTCAGCGCATTCGACGAACAGCGACAAGGACGGGGTGAAATCGAAGGCGTGCGTCGCCGGCGAATCGATGCAGGCCAGCGCCTGCCCGGCCACGGTGAAGCGCGCGCGCATCACGCTGCCTTCCGGCCCCGGGCCCTGCGCGCCATAGCGCAGCACCTCGTCGATGCGCGAATCGGCGAACAGGCCGGTGTACAGCGCCATCGCCGCCTCCGACTCGCCGTGCTGGAACATGAGCTGGGGAATCAGGGAATGGGCCATGGGTCCGGCCTGCGCGACGGGGTGTGCCGGATCATGGCGCAACGCGCTCCAGCGCGTCGAGATCGCCGGCCACCACCAGGGGCAGATGCGCGGTGAGGTGTTCGATCGGCCAGTCCCACCAGGCGATGGCCTCCAGCCGGGCGATCTCGGCCTGCGAAAAGCGCGCCTTGATCGGCCGGGCCGGGTTGCCGCCGACAAGGGTGTAGGCCGGCACGTCGGCGGTAACCACCGAGCGCGCCGAGACGATCGCGCCGTTGCCGATGCGCACGCCGGGCATTACCAGCGCCTCGTAACCGATCCACACGTCGTGGCCGATCACCGTGTCGCCCTTGTATGGCAGCTCGCCCGGCTGCGGCATCACCTTCTCCCAGCCATTGCCGAAGATCTGGAACGGATAGGTCGACAGGCCGGACAGCTTGTGGTTGGCGCCGTTCATGATGAACTTCACGCCGCGCGCGATCGCGCAGAAGCGGCCGATCACCAGCCGGTCGCCGATGAAGGGGAAGTGGTAAAGCACGTTGCGCTCGAAGCCTTCCGAATCCTCCGGATCGTCGTAGTAGGTGTATTCGCCGACTTCGATCAACGGGTTGCGTACGGTGTTGCGGATGAAGCACACCTGCGGGAAGCCGGCCATCGGATGCGGGGTGTCGGGGCTGGGTCCATGCATCGGGCGCGCCTGGTCATCGGAAAGCGCCCGATGGTAGCCAACGGCGCGCGCGTCAGGCGCCAGGCGAGGGCTTGGCAGGCGACTTGCGGGCCGCGGCTTGCTTGGCAGGGGCTTTTTTTGCCGCCTTCGGCTTGGGCGCCGGCAGCGCGTCGGCCGTGGCGCGCAGCAGGCGCTGCAGGGCGTCGGTGTCTTCCAGCGCATCGGCCAACAGGTAATGCGGCTTGGCCGACGGATACGGTGGCTGCTCGATCACCTCGTGCAGCAGCGCGCGACCGGCGGCGGTGGGCTTGAGGAAGACCTGGTTGTCGCACACCAGCGCGACCACCTTGCCGTCCAGGTACAGCGCGTATTCGCCGAACATCTTCTTTGCTTCCAGCGCCGCGCCCAGCCCAGCCTGGGCATGCACGTAGTCGATGAAATCCGCATCGGTTGCCATCTGAGTGCCTCGATCAGGGAATGCCGTTGCCGGCGTGCGCACGATAGCCCGGCCGCGTCTCCAAACGTGCGATCCAGGCGTCCACCGCCGGCAGCGCCGGACGCGCCATCGGCGTCATCCGCCACCGGTTCGCCGACAGACCCAGCACGATGTCGGCCAAGGTGAAGTCGGCGCCGGTCACGAAGGCGCCGGTGGTGGCCAGCTGCGCATCCAACACGGTCATCAGCCGATTCCACGCCGCGGCGCTGTGGTCGATCGCGTCCGCATCCTGGAAGGCCGGGCTATGCCGCACCAGCGCCATGAACGCCGGGCGCCAGGCGCTGTTGAGATCGGTGGCCTGCCAGTCCATCCACTGTTCCACCCGCGCACGCGCCAGGGGCTCGGCCGGCAACAGGTCGTGGCGCCGCTGGCGCGCGGCCAGGTAGCGGCAGATGGTGTTGGACTCCCACAACACCGCCGTGCCATCGATCAGCACCGGGACCAGGCCGTTGGGATTGAGGCGTCGCAGCGATTCGGCATCGCCGGGCGCCTGCATCGGCGCATGGTCGATCTGCAGCGCCAGTTCCTCGCCCAGCCACAGCACCTTGCGCACGTTGATCGAGGTCGGCTTGCCCAGCAGTTTCAGCATCGAGGTGGCTCAATCGCGGGCGCTGTGCCGGCACACGCCGGCCAGATCGATCATGTGCATTTCGTGGCCCCAGGGGAAGTCGGCCCGCCCGTGCCCGGGAAACTCGGCCTCCCTCGGCTGCACGTTGCCCACGCCGATGCGCAGCATCGGGGTGGGCCATGTGATCCTCGTACAAGTCCTGCGGGATGAAGGACTCAGACTCGCCACGACATTCGCTTACCTCGCCGGCGTCCCCTGCCTCGACGAAATCCAGCGCGGCGAACGACCCTCGGCTGGCGCCGTCATCGGCGCGGCCGGGCACGAACCATCACAGCGGGTTCGACCCTGTGGTGTCCGTCCGCTGCGCCTCAAGCCGCCGGCAGCGGCAGGCCGGCGGCGTCCTTGACCGTGCGCAGCACGAAGCTGGAATTGACGTCGGACACGCCGGAGGCCGCCAGCAGCTTGTCCAGCAGGAAGCGCGAGAAATGATCCAGGTCGCGCACGGCCACGTGCAGCAGGTAGTCCATGTCGCCGGTCAGGGCGTGGCAGGCCACCACCTCGTCCCAGCTGGTCACCGCCGCGGCGAAACGGTCGATGGCCGGCGAATCGTGCTCGGCCAGCTGCACGCGCACGAAGGCCTGCAGGCCCAGCCCCAGCGCGCGCGCATCCAGGCGCGCGCCGTAGCCAGCGATCACGCCGGCTGCCTCCAGCCGCTGGGTGCGGCGCAGGCAGGCCGAGGGTGACAGGTTGATCTGCGCGGCCAGGTCGGCATTGCTGGCCCGCCCCTGGGTCTGCAGCAGCGCCAGCAGACGAAGATCCGTGCGGTCCAGCTCGACTATTTCGGCCATATGGCGCGTCGCAACATTCAGTGACGCAACAAGATTGCGTCAATCTGCGCATAGCGCGCAAGTTTCGCAAGCCTGTTGCGCGGCCTTGTCGGTACGGTAGAAGGCCGGATTCGTATCGGAGTTCCGCCATGAACAGCGCCCCGCGCCGCGTCGAAAACCAGCTGACCGACAAGGGCTACGTGCCGGTCTACACCACCGCGGTGGTGGACCAGCCGTGGGGCGATTACAGCGCGGCCGACCACCACACCTGGGGCCAGCTGTTCGAGCGCCAGCGCGCGCTGCTGGTGGGCCGGGCCTGCGAGGAATTCCTTACCGCGCAGGACGCGATGGGGATGACGCCGCTGGAGATCCCGCGCTTCGACGACCTCAACGTGGTGCTGGGGGCGGCCACCGGCTGGCAGTTGGTGGGTGTGGAAGGTCTGTTGCCGGAGCTGACCTTCTTCGAGCACCTGGCCAACCGGCGCTTCCCGGTGACCTGGTGGATCCGCCGGCCCGAGCAGATCGACTACATCGCCGAACCGGACTTGTTCCACGACCTGTTCGGCCATGTGCCGCTGCTGATGAACCCGCTGTTCGCCGACTACATGCAGGCCTACGGGCGCGGCGGGGTGAAGGCCCATGGCATCGGCCCGGAGGCGCTGGTCAATCTGACCCGCCTGTACTGGTACACGGTGGAGTTCGGCCTGATCAACACGCCCGAGGGGCTGCGCATCTACGGCAGCGGCATCGTCTCGTCCAAGGGCGAGTCGCTGTATTCGCTGGAGTCGCCCGCGCCGAACCGGATCGGGTTCGACCTGGAGCGGATCATGCGCACCCGCTACCGCATCGACGACTTCCAGAAGACCTACTTCGTCATCGACAGCTTCGAGCAACTGATCCAGGCCACCGCGGTGGACTTCACCCCGCTCTACGCCCGCCAGGCCCCGCGCGAAGCGCTGCCGGCCGGACGGGTGCAGGAGGGCGACCAGGTGTTCCACCGTGGCACGGGCGAAGGCTGGGCCGAGGGTGGGGATGTCTGAAGCTGGTTCGCGCTGAACCGTGCGTGCGTTTGATAGGGCACCTGGCCGGCGGCGCGTCTCCGCTTTGCCGTCCTAGTGCCGCGTCGCCGCCTCCCGCTTCAAGGTGAGCGCACGCTGCCACAACGCATCGAGGATGCGTTCGTAGTCGCGGAACTGCTGCTCGTCCAGCGAGGTATTGGTGAAGAAGATGATGCCGATGTCCTTGTTGAGATCGCTCAACATTTCCGTCTTCACGCCCGGATCGGTGCCGCCGTGGCCGATCCGGGTCACGTTGTATTTGGTTGACCAGAAAATGCCGGAGTTCTTCTGGTCCAACTCCACGTTGTCCGGCTTGTTGTCGCGGGTGTACTGGAAGCGCAGCATCTGCGCGACCGTCTCCGGTTCCAGGATTCGCGTGCCCTGATAGGCACCGTCATTGAGCAGGGCGATGAAGAAACGCGACAGGTCGGCGACCGAGGTGCGCACGCCGCCATCGGGATAGGTGGTGCCGCCGTACAGCGGGATCGGAATGGCCATGCCGGACTGGGCGACATACAGCTGCGCGTGCCGGTGCGCCGGGATGTCGGCCAGGAACCAGGCGGTATTGCGCATGCCCAGCGGTTCGAAGATGTGGTCGCGGGTATAGCGGTCGAGCCGCTCGCCGACCGCGCGCTCGACGATGTAGCCGGCCAGCGCCGCGCCGATGTTGGAGTACTCGCGGTGGGTGCCCGGCTTGACCTGCAGGAAGTTCTCCGGCGCATAGTCCTTACGTGCGGGCGTGAAGTAGTCGGCCAGAAAGGTGGGCGACGGCTCGGGCGAATCGCCGCCGTAGTGGTAGGTCCGCGCGTAGACCGCCCAACGGTCGGTGATGGAGGAGGTGTGCGTGGCGAGCTGGCGCAGGGTGATGGGCACGTCGGGGAACGCCGGATTGCGCACCTTGAACGGCAGATAGGCATCGATGTCCGTGTCCAGCGAAAGCTGGCCCTCCTGCACCGCGCGCATGAGGGCCGCGCCGGTGACGGTCTTGCTGATCGAGCCGATGTTCATCACCGTGTCCGGTGTGAAGGGGATGGCCCGATCGCGATCGGCAAAGCCATAGCCCTTCGCCCACACCACGCGCTTGTCGACGATGATGGCCGCGCCGACCCCGACCAGGCTGGATTCGTCCATCTGCTGCGCGATGACCCGATCCAGATCCTCGGCGGTCATGGGGCCGGAACTCGGCTCACCGGCCACACCTTGGCCGCACAGCAGCGCGAGCACCGTCACAACTGCGACTCCCCACCTTCGCGCCATGCGCATTTTCCGGATCCTTCCGCCACGCGGAATGTGGCGTCGAGGGTCATGCTACGACCCGCATCCCCGCCCCAGCCACCGCGCTGCGACGAAACGCAGCAGAGGCGTACCGAAACCAGCCATGCGGCGACGAATCGACCGGGACGATACGTGCCATAAGCGCGGCATCAGCGGACATTGGGTCCGCATCGCGGCGGAGCGGTCACACGCCCCAGGGCAGCCACATGGTCATGGCCCGATGCGATGGAAGCTGCTCGCACCGGAGTGCCGGGTCCGGCGTGATCCGCCAGTGTCCCCGCAAAAGAGAAGCGCAGCCCGCTCAGCGCGCCAGCCACCCGCCATCGACCGGCAGGATGGCGCCGTTGACGTAATCCGAGGCGCCGCTGGCCAGGAACACCGCCGCCCCGCCCAGGTCGCCCGGGGTGCCCCAGCGTCCGGCGGGGATGCGCTCCAGGATGGACTGGTTGCGCGCGGGGTCGGCGCGCAGTTGGGCGGTGTTGTCGGTATCCATGTAGCCAGGGGCGATGGCGTTGACGTTGATGCCCTTGCCGGCCCACTCATTGGTCAGCAGCTTGGTGATGCCTGCCAGGCCGGACTTGCTGGCCGTGTAGGACGGCACCCGGATGCCGCCCTGGAAGGACAGCATCGAGGCCACGTTGATCACCTTGCCGTGGCCCTGGGCGATGAAGTGCCGGCCCACCGCCTGGGTCAGGAAGAAGGTGGACTTGAGGTTGACGTCCATCACCGCGTCCCAGTCGTCCTCGGTGAAGTCGACCGCGTCGGCGCGGCGGATGATGCCGGCGTTGTTGACCAGGATGTGCAGGCCGCCGAGGGCTTCAAGCGTCTTGGCGACGATGCCGGCGATGGGGTCCAGGCTGCCCAGGTCGGCCTCGATGCCGAGGAAGCGCCGGCCGGCCGCCTGCACCAGCGCACCGGTTTCCTCCGAAGGGCGCCGCGCGACCGACACCACGTCCGCGCCGGCCTGGGCCAGCGCCACGGCGATGCCCTGCCCCAGTCCCACGTTGCCGCCGGTGACCAGGGCGACCCTGCCTTCCAGGCTGAAAGGATGACTTGCCATGTACATGACTCCGTAGCGGACGCAGGGGCTTACTTGAGCTGGCAGATGTCCAGCACGTGCATGTCGGTGTAGTCCAGGTTCTCCCCGCCCATCGCCCAGATGAAGGCATAGTTGGAGGTGCCCGCGCCCATGTGGATGGACCACGGCGGCGAGACGACGGCCTCGTTGTTCTTCATCACGATGTGGCGCTGGGCTTCCGGCTTGCCCATGAAGTGGTAGACGCGGTCGTTGTCGGACAGGTCGAAGTAGAAGTACACCTCGCTGCGCCGGTCGTGCAGGTGCGGCGGCATGGTGTTCCACACGCTGCCCGGCTTGAGGATGGTCAGGCCCAGCAGCAGCTGCGAGGACTGGCAGGTGGCTGGCACGATGTACTGGTAGATGGTGCGCTCGTTGCTGGTCTCCAGCGCGCCTCTTTCAAGCGGGACCGCGTCGGCGATGGAGATCTTCTTGGTCTCAAAGCGCGCATGCGCCGGCGTGGAGGCCAGGTAGTACAGGGCCGGGTTGGCCGCATCGGCCGAGGCAAAGCTCACGTCCTTGCTGCCCATCGGGATGTACAGGCCATCCTTGGGCGTCAGCGTGTACTCGGTGCCGTCGACCGTGACCGTGCCGGTGCCGCCACCAACGTTGATCACGCCCAGCTCGCGCCGCTCCAGGAACGGATGCCCGGCGGCCGAGGCCGGCTCGGTCTGGTCGGGCAGGCGCAGCGGCGTGGCACCCGGGCTGACGCCGCCGAGCACGAAGCGCTCGTAGTGGGTGTACTTCATGACCACCTTGCCAGGCTCGAACAGGCCGTCGAGCAGGTACAGATCGCGCAAGGCGTCGTTGTCGACGCCCTCGATGGCGGCCGGGTGGGTGGCGTAGTGGGTCTTGCAGTACATGGCGTGCTCCGTAGCGGGGGGCGGGCACCGGCAATCGGCGCCGGCCGTGGGCGGACCGCGTCAGTCTAACGATCTTTGGCTACCGGTGTCATTGCGCGGTGCACGACGTGCCGGCGATGGCCCGTAAGAGGCGCCGCCGTTGGGCGGGACGTCGCCGATCCCGCGGCATGCTCAGGCCCCGGCGATCTACGCCTGGCAGGCGCGCTCGTCACGACCACGGCATTGAAGTCGAAGATGTGGGCGCGGGCCGAGAGCCTCTGTGGGAGCTGCTACAGCAGCGATCGGGCTTCTCTCGAGGAGTGACCGCGACCCAACCTCCATCATCAAAGCCAGATCGCGTCCCAGTACGGATAGTCACCCACACGCTTCACGATCCCGGCCCGGACGGGATTGGCCACGATATAGCGGGCGATCGCCAGCGCGTCCTCCTCTCGTCGCAATGCATGGTCGTGGAATCCTTGCGCCCACAACGGCGTTTGATCACGCCCCGTGGCACGCCAAGCCCTGCTCGCGGCCGCCTTGGCCCGCCCCACCGCGCGGCCCAGCGATTCCTCTCCTAGCTCCAGGAGGCCGTGCCAGTGATCCGGCATCAGCACCCAGCACAGCAGGCGGGCGCCTCCCCAGTGTGCCGGGTCTGCGAGATGACGGGCGGTGTTGCTGGCGTCGCGCCAGCGGCGAAAGTGGGGGAGGCGACGGTACGTGGTGAAGGTCACCAGATAACGCTGTCCGGGCGAGGAAAACCGTCCTCTGCGCAGATGGTTGGAGTGAGGAGGCGGCATGCACGGCAGGCTAGGTGCATGCGGCAGCGGCGGGTATCGGGACTCTTCGCAGGAGCCGGTCAGAAGGTTCCGATGTGCCAGCGGCCGCCAGAGGCGGTGGATTTCACCGGGAGAGCCCTATCGCCGCTGTAGCGGCTCCCACGGAGACGTCCAGGGAGCGCTCGGCTAGGTCAGTCTTCCGGTGGCTGACAGGAATCGCGCACCACCAGGTGCGGGCGCACGCTGGCGGCCGGCAGGGTCGTCGGCGAGCCTTCCGGCTGGATCAGCATGGCCGCGGCCATGCGGCCGGTATCGCGGGTGTTGCGGCGCACCGAGGTCAGCGGCGGCCACAGCCGCGAGGCCAGCGGGCTGTCGTCGAAGCCGACGATGGACAGCTCGCGCGGCAGGGTCATCCCCGCGCGCAAGGCCACCTTGTAGGCGCCGGCGGCCATCTCGTCGTTGCCGGTGAAGATCGCGGTGGGCCGGGCGCCCTTGAGCAGCAGCTTCTCGGCCGCGGCCACGCCGGATTCAAAGGTGTAGCCGGCCTCGATCACCCGCGCCTTGGGCAGCTCGATGCCGCGTCGGTTGAGCGCCTCCAGGAAGCCCGCGGTGCGCTCCTGGCTGGAGCGATAGACATTGGGACCGGTGATCAGGCCGATGTCGCGATGGCCCAGCGAGAGCAGGTAATCGGCCGCCTCGGTGGCGCCTTCGCGGTCGTGGGTGACCACGGTCGGCGAGGTCGAATCCAGCGGCAGCGAGGCGATGCGCACGTAGCGGCAGCCGATCTGGGCCAGCATGTCGGCCAGGGCCTGGTCCTCGGAGGCGCGTGGCACCAGGATCACCCCGTGCAGCTTCTGCGCCTGGACGAAGCGGCGCACGCCCTCGATGTAGCCCGGGCTGCGCGTATCGCAGGGATGCACGACCAGCTCGTAACTGGAACCGCGCAGGGCATCGAGGGCGCCGTTCTGCATGTCCACCACGTATTGCGCGGTGGGATTGTCGTAGACCATGCCGATCAGGAACGAGCGACGGAACGCCAGGCCGCGCGCCAGCGGATCGGGCGAATAGCCCACCTCGCGCATCAGCGCCTGGACCTTCTCGCGGGTGTCCGGCCGCACCAGCGGCGAATCGTTGATGATCCGCGACACGGTCTTCTTGGACACCCCGGACAGGCGCGCGATGTCGTTGATGGTCGCCACGCGCCCGTCCGGCAGCCTCGGCAGTGTGGGCGAAGGCGCATCGGCAGCTTTCTTGCGCGGCATGGCGGAGCCCGTAGCGTGGAAGGGAGAGATTCTAGCCGGTCGCCGGCGCCGCGCCGGCGCGATCCGGCGCGCGGTGGCGGACATCACGACGGGCGCCTGCGCTGTTCGGACCGGCGGCTTCGCCCAGATTTTGCCGTCGGGATGCGCCTCGAAGCGCAGGCGCGTTGGTGACTCAGGCCCGCATGAGCTCCGGCAGCCACATCGACAGCTGAGGGAAGAAGGCCACCACCAGCAGGACCGCCAGCGCCGCCAGCCAGAACGGCCAGATGCTGCGCATGCACTCGGCCACCGAGATCTTGCCGATGGCCGTGCCGATGAACAGCACCGAGCCCACCGGCGGGGTCACCAGGCCGATGCCGCCGGTCAGGACCAGCACCAGGCCGAAGTGGATCGGGTTGATGCCGTAGGCCTTGGCCACCGGCAAGAAGATCGGCGTGCAGATCAGGATCATCGGCGCCAGGTCCATGAAGGTCCCCAGCACCAGCAGCATCACGATGATCATCAGCAGCACCGTGATCTTGTCGTGGGCGAAGGACTGCAGGAATTCCACCGCGTGGGTGGGCACCTGCAGATAGGCCAGCAGCCAGCCGAACACCGCCGCGGTGGCGATCACGAACAGGATCACCCCGGTGGTGCGCGCCGCGTGCGACACCGTGGCCAGGAAGGTGCGCCAGCCCAGCTGCCGGTACAGCAGCGCGGTCACGCCCAGCGCATAGAGCACGGCCAGCGCGGCGCTTTCCACGGCGGTGAAGATGCCCGCGCGGATGCCGAAGAAGATCAGCGCCACCAGCCCCAGCCCCGGCAGCGCCGAGACCAGCCGCAGTAGCACCGCGCGCGCACCGGGGAAAGGCTCGGTGCCGTAGCCACGCCGGCGCGCCACCGCATAACCGGTGCCCATCATCGCCCCGGTCATCAGCAACGCCGGGACGATGCCGGCGGCGAACAGGTCGGCGATGGATAACCCGCCGCCGGCCGCGGCCGAGAACAGGATCAGGTTGTGCGAAGGCGGCACCAGCAGCGCCACCAGCGCGGCGGTGATGCTGACGTTGACCGCGAAATCGCGTCCGTACCCGCGCTGGACCATCTGCGGGATCATCGTGCCACCCACCGCCGAGACATCGGCGATGGCCGAGCCGGAGACCCCGCCGAAGAACAGCGAGGACAGCACGCTGACCTGGCCCAGGCCGCCACGGAAACGCCCCACCAGCGAGGCCGCCAAGGCGATCAGGCGCTCGGAGATTCCGCCGCGCAGCATGATCTCGCCGGCGAAGATGAAAAGCGGGATGGCGATCAGCGACGCCGAGCCCACCCCGGCCTGCATCTGCTGGACCAGCACCACCGAGGGCAGGTCCAGGTACAGCAGGGTCGCCAGTGCGGCACCGGCCAGGGCGAAGCCCACCGGCACCCCGATCACCAGTAACACCATGAACAATCCAAACAGCAATGCGATCGCCATCGCTTAAGCCTCCTTGTCCTGGCCCACGCCGACCAGCACCCGCACCAGGCGGAACAGCGCGAACACCGCGATCAGCGCCCCGCCCAGGCACAGCGGCGCGTAGTTGATGCTCTGCGGCAGCGGCGCGCCAGCGGTCTTGATGTGCAAGCCGTCGGCCAGCAGCACCGCGCTCCAGCCGGTCAGCACCACGCCCAGGGCCAGCATCACCAGCGGTGCGATGGCCTCGAACACCCGGCGCAGGGCAGCCGGGGTGCGTTGCGCCAGCAGGAAGAAGCCGAAGTGCCGCGCCTCATGCACGCCGCAGGCCGCGCCCAGGCTCATCGCCGTGCTCAGCAGCAGCAGGGTCACCGGCTCGGTCCAGCTGGGCGAATCGTTGAGCACGTAGCGGGCGAAGACCTGCCAGCCCTGCACGGCGACCAGGGCCAGCAGGGCGGCGACGGCGATGGCGATGGCCGCCGAGGCCAGGCGGTCCAGCGCGCGTTGCACGCCGGCCAGCGGCGGGGCGGAGGAGGCGGCATGGACGTGGGGCATGCGCATGGAGTCCTCAGGCGAAGTCGCGGATGCGACGATAGAGCGGCTCGATGCCGGGGAGCTGCCGGTAGCGCCGCACCAGCGGCGCGGCGGCGGCGCGGAAGGCCTCCATGTCCACGTCGTTGAAGCGCACGCCGGCCGCCTGCACGGCCTCGCGCGCCGCCGTTTCGGAGGCGTCCCACAGCTGGCGCATGACCGGGACCGAGTCGCGCGCGGCGGCGACCACGCGGGCGCGGTCGTCCGGGCGCAGCTGCTCGAAGCTGCGCCGCGACATCAGCAGCACGTCCGGGGCGAAGGAATGCTGGCTGCGCGACCAGTAGTGCGCGGCCTCGAAATGGCGGCTGGAGTGGAAGCTGCGGATGTTGTTCTCCGCGCCGTCCAGCATGTGCGTCTCCATCGCCTGGAAGGTCTCGCCCAGCGACATCGGCGTGGGGTTGGTGCCCAGCATGCGCATCAGCTCGATGAACATGTCCGAGGCCGCCACACGCAGCTTGAGCCCGTGCAGGTCGCCCGGCTCCACCAGCGGCTTGCGCGTGTTGTAGAAGTTGCGCGCGCCCGAGTCGTAGATCGCCAGGCCCACCAGGTCGCGGGTCTCGAAGCCGCGCAGCACCGTGTCGGCCACCCCGCCGTCCAGCGCGCGGCGCTGGTGCTCGGTCGAGTCGAAGACGTAGGGCAGGCACAGCGCGCTGGTCAGCGGGAAGGCGTTGTTGAGCGCCCCGGCGTACACGCGGGTGATGTCGATGGCGCCGAAACGGGCCATGTCGATGGCCTCGGCCTCGCGGCCCAGCTGGCCTGCGTGGTACATGCGCAGGCGCAGGCGGCCGTCGGTCTCGCGCGCCAGGCGCTCGCCCATCCAGTTCACCGCCTGCACCGTGGGATAGTCGGCCACGTGCACATCGCTGGCGGTCAGCAGTTGGCCGCCGCCGTCCAGGCGCGTGACCGCCCGGCCCAGGGTGGGCACGGTGGCCAGCGCGCCGACGGCGGCGCCGAGCATGGTCCTGCGAGTGATCATGGCGCCCTCCCGCGCGTGTTCACCCCATCGTCCGCAACCCTAGGCGGCGATGGCCCTGCATGGAATGTCGAAATATCCCTCGAACCGCACCAATGCCTGCTGGCCGATGCGGATGTCGTGGATGCCGGTAGCGTTGCCGGTGGCGATCAGGTCGCCCTGCTTGAGCGGACGTCCGCGCTGCGCCGAGCGGCCCAAGGCGAAGGCGAAGGCCGCGCGCAGGCCACCGGGCAGCAGCTGCGCCCCGCCGGTGCCGACGCGGGTGCCTTCGATGAAGGTCTCCACGCGCAGGCCGTCCTCGTCCAGGGCCAGCCAGTCGGGCACCTGTGGCCCCAGGATCAGGCCGTTGTTGTTGCCGAAATCGCTGACCACCACGCGCGGGCCCAGCTGGTTGATGGTGGCCAGCGGGCTGCTGGCGATCTCCACGCCCAGCAGCAGGGTCGAGGCGATGGCCGCGGCCTGCTCGGGCGTGTAGTGCAGCTGGTCGGCCGGCGCGTCCTGTTCCAGGCGCAGCACGTACTCGGCCTCCACCGCGGCAAAGCCGCCGTCGAACACCGGGAACTCCACGATGGCACCGGTGGCATTCCAGAGCTGGCGCGCGTAGATCGGGCCGAGCAGGCGCTCGTCGCCGCTGGCGTCGCGGCGCTCGGCGGCGATGTAGCCGACCTTCCAGCCGACCACCGTATCGGGCCACTGGGCAATGGCCAGATCCTGCACCTGATAGGCGCTGACCAGGTCTGGCGGAATGGTCCCAGGAAAATCCGGCAACGACTGCCCCGCCTGGCGTGCCTGCACGAAGGCGTGCGCAATCGCCTCGGCGTCGGCGGGCAGTGCTGCGGAAGGATGGCGTTCCTGGCTCAAGGCGATGTCCCCATTGGCGGCGAGCGTTGCTGCACTGCCCATCGACAGCGCCTGTGGTCGATGTATATGGTAAACCGGTGTCATTGGCAATGTGCACTGCGACATCGCCGCATGACGGACCTGGCGTCGACGACCTTGGGAGGGGTTGCCATGCAGCAGACCGGAATCGTCCACCGCGTGCTGGCCTGCCTGCTCGGCGGGCTGCTGGCCGCCGCGTTGGCGCACGCCAAGCCCGCGCCGGCGGCAGGACGGGAGACGCCCGCCGAACAGGCCTCGCGCCTGACGCTGTGGCCCGGCGGCCTGGCGCCTGGCGACACCGCGTTGGCCGGCGCCGAGCACATCGTCGAACGCAGCACCAATCCGACGATGCCGGACCGCTACATCGACCGGGTCAGCCATCCTGATCTTGTCGTCTACCGGCCCGCGCGGCCCAATGGCAGCGCCCTGCTGGTCGTCCCCGGCGGCGGCTACCAGCGCGTGGTCCTGGACAAGGAAGGCAGCGCGCTGGTGCCGGATCTGGTCACGCGCGGCGGGGTGACCCTGTTCGTGCTGCGCTACCGGCTGCCAGCCGAGGGCCATCCCGATCCGCGCGAGGTGCCGCTGGCCGATGCGCAGCGCGCGATCCGCCTGATCCGCGCCCATGCCGCCGACTACGGCGTCGATCCGCACAAGGTCGGGGTGATGGGCTTTTCCGCCGGTGGCCACGTCGCGGCCAGCTTGGCCACCCGCTTCGATGCGCGCGTGTATCCGCGCGTGGACGCCGCCGATGCGCTGTCCGCGCGGCCGGACCTGCAGCTGCTGGTGTATCCGGTGATCGACCTGGGGCCGGTGATCGCCCATCCCGGCTCGCGCCAGCGCCTGCTGGGCGCGCACCCGGACCCGGCGAGCATGCGCGCCTACTCGGCCCAGAACACGGTCACCGCCGCCAGCCCGCCGGCGTTCCTGCTGCACGCGCAGGATGATGACGTGGTCCCGGTGGCCAACACGCTGGTCTACGCGCAGGCGCTGCTGGCGCACGGCGTCTCGACCGAGCTGCATGTGTTTCCCCAGGGTGGGCACGGCTTTGGCGTGCGCGGCACGACCGGCCTGACCGTGGCCGCCTGGCCGCGGCTGGCCCTGGACTGGATGCGCTGGCAATACGCCACGCGCGATACGAACAAGCAGGAGGATTCCCATGCACCATGAAGACGGCAGCCGCCGCGCGTTTCTGCGCCAGGCCTCGCTGGGCGGCCTGGCCCTGGCCACCGCGCCCCTGTGGCCGGCCGCGGCACGGCCGCTGGGCGACGCACCCATCGCCACCACCCGCAGCGGCCAGATCCGCGGCGAGCTCGACCAGGGCATCGCCGTGTTCAAGGGCGTGCCCTACGGCGCGGACACCGCGGCGCGCCGCTTCATGCCCGCCCTGCCCGAGCAGCCCTGGAAGGGCGTGCGCCAGGCCACCACGCTGGGCGCGGCCGCGCCGCAGACCGGAACCGATGAGCCGACCAGCGAGGACTGCCTGTTCCTCAACGTGTGGACCCCGGCGCTGCGCGATGGCGGAAAGCGGCCGATCCTGGTCTACATCCACGGCGGCGCCTTCAACAACGGCTCGGGCGGCGACCCGCTCTACGACGGGGTCAACCTGTCCCGGGCCGGCGACGTGGTGGTGATCACTGTCAACCATCGCCTCAACGCCTTCGGCTACCTGTATCTGGCGCAGTTGGGCGATGCGTCCTTCGCCGAGTCGGGCAACGTGGGCCAGTTGGACCTGGTGCAGGCGCTGCAGTGGGTGCGACGCCACGCCGATGAGTTCGGCGGCGATGCCGGCAACGTCACCCTGTTCGGGCAGTCCGGCGGCGGGGCCAAGATCGCCACGCTGATGGCGATGCCCGCGGCCAAGGGCTTGTTCCACCGCGCCTGGACGATGAGCGGCCAGCAGGTCACCGCCTGCGGCCCGCGCGCGGCCACCCAGCGCGCACGCCTGCTGATGGACACGCTTGAGGTCAAGGACGCCGCCGCACTGCGCGCATTGCCGGCCCAGCGCCTGCTCGACGGCATGGCCACGCGCGATCCCTCGCGGGCCGAGGACACTGCGCTGTACGTCGGCCCGGTGTTCGATGGCGGCGTGCTGCCGAGCCATCCGTTCTGGCCGACCGCGCCGCTGCAGTCGGCGCGGCTGCCGATGGTGATCGGCAACACCCATGACGAGACCCGCGCCTTCCTGGGCCGCGATCCGCACCACTTCGAGCTGAGCTGGGACGAGGTGCCGGCGCTGCTGGAGCGGCAGCAGTACGTGGACCTGCTGCCCTCGATCGTGGTGGCCGGTTACCGTCAGCTGTATCCGCACTACAGCCCCTCGGAGGTGTTCTTCGCCGCGACCACGGCCGGGCGCTCGTGGCGCGGGGCGGTGGAAGAACTGGAGGCGCGTGCGCGCCAGGGCGCGCCGACCTGGGCCTATCAGCTGGACTGGTACGACCATGACGGCGAGGCGGCCAAGCTGCGCGCCTTCCACACCCTGGATATCCCGCTGGTGTTCGGCAACATCGCCCAGCCTGGCTCGCGCACCGGCACGGGCGAAGGCGCGCAGCGCATGGCCACGCAGATGCGCGACACCCTGCTGGCCTTCGCCCGCCACGGCGATCCCAACCACGCAGGGCTGCCGAGCTGGGCGCCATACTCGCTGGCCCAGCGCGAAACCATGGTCTTCGACACCCCCAGCCGCCAGGCGCACGATCCCCGTGGCGGCGAACGCCGGCTCTACGCGCAGGCGCCGTTCGTCCAGCGCGGGACGTTCTGATGGCGGCCAGGACGACGCGCGTGGCGGGCACCTGCCTGTTGCTGGCGGCGGCCGTTGCGGCCTGCGCGCCGATGCCGACGCGCAAGTCGGGGCACGCCTTCCCGCCGCACACCGCCTTCGTCCTGCCCGCCGCAGCCGCGCCGGTTGCAGAAGCGCCGCTCCCCCAGGTGGAAGGCCTGAGCCGGGTGACCTTCGCCGGCTTCGACGCGCTGCGACTGGAGGCCCCCGGCGGCGCCGCGGTCGTGGCCCTGTTCGGCGGCCACCTGCTGTCCTGGGTGCCACGTGGCGGGCAGGACGTGCTGTGGCTGTCGCCCGACACCGCGCGGCCACCGCAGCCCATCCGCGGCGGCGTGCCGGTGCTGTGGCCGTACTTTTCCAGGCAAGGGCAGACCGCGGCGCTGCCCGCGCACGGACTGGTGCGCACTCTGCGCTGGCGGGTGGTGGAGGCCACGCGTGCGCCCGACGGCACGCTGACCCTGGTGCTGGCCCCTCCGCAGCCGGTGCCCGGCCTGGCGCTACGCATGACCCTGCGCGTGGGCCAGGCGCTCGAGCAGACCCTGACCACCCTCAACACCGGCACCACCCCGGTCCGCTTTACCCAGGCGCTGCACAGCTACTACCGGGTGGGCGATGCGATGCAAGTCCGCGTGGATGGGCTGCAGGAGGCGACGTACCGCAACAAGGCCGAAGGCTTCGCCACCGCCTACGTGCAGCAGGGCCCCTGGTCGCTGGCCGCCGCCGGGGGCCAGGTGGACCGGATCTACACCGGCACCGATGGCCACTACGTGCTGGACGATCCGGTGCTGGACCGGCGCATCGTCCTGGACACCACCGGCAGCCACAGCCTGGTGACCTGGAATCCCGGCGTGGCCGCGCAGGCCCGCAGTCCGGACATCGGCTCGGGCTGGCGCCACTACGTGTGCCTGGAAACCGCCAATGCCGGTGACGATGTGGTGGTGCTGGCGCCGGGTGCCCGGCATCGGCTGGGGTATCGCGTCACGGTCCAGCAGCGCTGAGCGGCCTCACGCGCGCGTCGGGCGAATCCTTCTGCGCCGGGTCAGCGACGTCCGCCTTGCGATGCCGCGCCCGGTCTCTCCCGCGATGAGCGCCCTGGAATTCATGAGCGACGGCCGCACGTTCCACGCGGTGGAGATATTCGGGCAACGCTTCTAAATCCGCTTCTCGCAAATCGCCTCGCCCGCATAGGGAAAGGTTTTGCGACGAGCGAGCAAGTGCCGCGCGTGGGTCGCGGCGCGGCATCCCCGTCGTGACACCCACCCGCACCGTCCGCATGCAGCCCCGCTGCTAGGCTGGTGCGCCCCCTGCCCGGAGCTCGATTTGGATCTGGACCGCCCCTACCCCGCCTTCCTGTTCGACATGGACGGCACCTTGCTGACCTCCATCGCCGCGGCCGAGCGCGTGTGGACGCGCTGGGCGCAGCTGCACGGGCTGGACCCGGGCTTCGTCCCCAGCATTCATGGCGCGCGGGCGCTGGACACCGTGCGCCGGGTGCTGCCCGACGCCGACGCGCAGGCCGAGGCCGCGCGCATCACCGCCTGGGAGATCGAGGACGTGGACGGCGTGGAAGCCATCGCCGGCGCAGCAGCCTTCACCGCCAGCCTGCCGGCGCACGCCTGGGCGATCGTGACCTCCGCCCCGCGCGAACTAGCCCTGCGCCGTCTGCAGGCCGCCGGACTGCCGCCGGCCCCGGTGATGGTCACCGCCGAGGACGTGGAGCGCGGCAAACCCGACCCGTCCGGCTACCGGCTGGCCGCCCAGCGCCTGGGCGTGGACGCCGCGCACTGCCTGATCTTCGAAGACGCGCCGGCCGGGATCGGCGCGGCCGAGGCCGCCGGTGCCGAGGTGCTGGTGATCACCGCCACCCATGCCGGGCACGTGGACACCCCACACCGCAGCGCGCGTGATTTCCTCGGCCTACAGGCAGAGGCCAGCAAGGCTGGCCTGCAGCTGCGCACGCGTGCAGGCTGAGCCGAGCGATCCTGTTCCATCCTGTTCCATCCTGTTCCCCCTTGTAGAGCGCAGCTTGCTGCGCTGCGGCCTTCGCGAGGATCCAATCGAAGAGCAGCAGCGCAAGCGCCGCGCTACAGGGACGCTGGGGTTGCCGCGTTTCCCTGGCGCTGCGGCAACCCCAAGCGGTTGTTGCGCAGGGTCACCTCGGGCACCTGCCCCTCGGTGACCAGGCGTAGCTGCGCACCTGAGAGGTCCAGCCCGGCCGGCAGCGCCAGGCGCACCTGGGCCGTCTTGGGCTGAAGGTCGCGCGGCGCCTGCAGTGCCGGGAACGCCGCCTGGGCCAGGACCTTGCCCTTGGCGTCTTCCAGCAGCACCTGCCCCGCCGGTGCGTCCAGGTGGCCCAGGCTGTGCACGGTCACCGTCAGCGCACCATCGGTGGTCTGCACATCGTCAAAGCCGATGCCCACATCGGCACGCTGCTCGACCGGCGTGGCGGCCGGCGTGACCAGCTCCAGCTGCATCACCCACTGGTCGCCCGGCGGGAACCGCACCTCGACCGTCCCGCTCTTCTGCCAGTCGAACTCGCGGGTTGCACCGTTGCCGTCGATCTTGCCATCGCCATCGCGGTCCACGCCCGTGGTCATGCGCCAGCGGCCGGCGGCGATGTTCCAGCCGGTCATCCGCGCGGCCTGCGCCTGGTCCGAGAGGTTGTAGCCGATCACGGTGAAGCGCTCGCGCGTGGGCCGCGGCACCAGCAGGGCCACCTGCACGGCGGCCTGCGGATCATCGAAGCGCCAGCTCACCGTATTGCCCTGCCAGGTCTGGTTGCGCTTGAGCCCCACCCCGCCCAGGCGCACGTGCTGCAACCATTCGGTCGGGGATTCGACCCGGTCGCTCCACCACTGCCCGTCGGTGTTGAGGTAGAAGTCGCGTTGCTTGGCGCGCGCTTCCTCGCGGAACAGTGCCGCCAGCTGCGCGGTGTCGCCGCTGTCCTGCCAGGCCACGTAGCGGGCGAAGGGCGAGGCGTCATCCTGCTTCGCGCCGGCGGCGATCTTCGCCCCCCAGGTGTCGCGCTTGCCCAGCACGTCCAGATAGTTCTCGGTCAACAGCGACAGCCCACCCGGGCCGGCGCGGTCCACGCGGTAATCCAGCGGCTTGAGGTACTTGTCATCGCCGCTGAAGCGCCAGGCCGCCCAGAAGGTGTGCATCAGCTCCGAACCACCGCTGCCGTCGAACAGCTCGCCGCCACGGGTGGCGCCAGTGGCCCAGTTGATCTCGTTAGGCAGTGCCCACTGGCCCTTGGCATTGGTGTAGGCGTGGGCCAGATAGCCGTCGGCCAGGCCGGTGATCATGGCGCGCGCGGTGGGGTCGGCGTTGTAGGCGCCCAGCTGCATGATCGGATGGACGATGGGGAACGAGTACGGCTTCTGCCACTGCCAGTTGGGCTCGCGATAGACCTTGCGCCCGCCGAACCAGTTGCTGGAGAACAGCAGGTTGCCGTGCGGATTGACCTTGATGATGTCGGTCAGCGCATGCACGGTCTTCATGATCCGCTCGACCGTGCGCGGATCGCCCCAGTTGAGGTAGAGCAGCTCGCTGTTGAGGTTGATGCCTTCCTCGTAGCTGTGCAGTTCGTCGGTCTCGATCGTCGACAGCCCGTTGGTGAACATGCCATTGCGGTAGTTGGCGGCGGACAGGGCCAGCAGCGAGGCGTTGAGCTTGTCCGGGTCCACGCCCATCAGGGCCAGGCCCGGCCATTGCTGGGTCAGGTCGGTGTCATCGGAGATACCACCGCCGAAGTCGCCGTAGTCCACCTGGCGCTGGTCGATCCACCAGTTGGCAAACGCCCGCGACAGCTTGAGGTCCTCCAGCTGCCAGAACGCCCAGTCCGGCACGCCCTTGGGCGGCGCGGGCTGCTCCACCGGCAGCGGGGCCTGGTTGTCGTAGCTGATGTCGTTCCACAACACCCGACCCAGGGCGTGGTCCGGGTCCACGCGCAGCAGGTCGTGCATGTCGCGTTCCAGGCGCCGGTACAGCAGCTGCCGGCGCGAGGTGGTGTGTTCCTCGACCAGGAAGCCCCAGTTGTCGCGGGCCTGGTTGAAGCGGTCGGCGGTGTGCTCGGCCAGCGCCTGCGCGCGAGGCTTGAACACCAGGTGCACACCTGCGCCGTCCAGCGCGCGCGCATCGAAGCCCGGCGCGGCCGAGGCCACCGAGAGCATCAGGCTGTGGTCGTCGAGGATGCGGTCGCGCGTGTCCAGCCACAGCGTGCGCGCCTGGCCGGGCTTCACCGAGACGCTGACATCGATCAGCTTGCGCGCCGGCCAGATCGGGTCGGCCACGGTGATGTTGAGCGGGATCAGGCCATCCTCGGCAGCCGGCAGGTCCAGCGCCGGCAGGTCCAGGGCGATGCCGTCCAGGCCATCGTGCATGTTGGTCCAGCCATAGGCCCAGCTGCGCATCAGCGGCTGATCCGGCGGCGGATCGCCCAGGGTGGAAGGAATCAGCACGTGCACCAGCGGGCGCAAGTCGCCAGCGGCCTTGACCGGTGCGCGCGGACGCGCCGGGGCACGCTGCGGCAGGGCCACCACGGTGCTGCGTTCGGCGGCCGGGTAGCGGCCTGCGATATAGGCACGCAGCTCGGCCAGGTTGTCGTAGTCCGGGGCGACATCGGCCTGCACGGTGTAATCCAGGCGGGCGCTGCCCTTGGGCGCTTCACCGGCGGTCACGTTATAAGCCCAGATTTCCTGGATGGGCGTTTCCTGCGCGGTGCTGGTGAAGCGCAGGTGGCCGCCCCGGCGGGTGGCGAACTGATCGACGCTGCGCACCATACCTTCGGGACGCTGGAACAGCGGCGACAGCGCGCCGGCTTTGTCTTGCCCGTAGCTGGCCTGACCGTAAGCCGCGCCGCGCAGTTCGATGCGGTTGAACGGCTCGTCGGGCAGGGTCAGGTCCAGCGCCTTGCCGCCCTCGACATAGACATTCCAGTCCGGCAGTTCGAAATAGTCATCGCGCCCGGGCAGGCGCGAGCGGTTGTACACGCCCGGCCAGGTGGTCTCGTCGATGCCGTCGGTGCCCTTGAACATCCATTCCTTCAAGTCGCGCGCATCGGCGAACTCGACTTTGCGGATGCGTGTCACCGGTGCGTCGAGTACCGGCGGCGCGCCCCGGTCCCAGCCATAGCGATGCCGCCACACCTGGCTTTCATCGCGCGCGGCCACCGCGGTGGTTGGCTCGCGCAGCCGGGCCAGCGCGGTGGCGCCGGCGGCATCGAGCATGTGGTCGTAGACGCGCAGCTCGTCGAAGTCGCTGCCGCGCAGGAAGTTGTAGCGGCTCTGCACCTGGTGCGGCGACATCACCCGCCCGGCCAGGCCGAACTGGTCCATCCCCGCATCCAGGTCCAGGGTGGCGTCCTTGCGCGCGACCTCCTGGCCGTTGACGTACAGGCGCACGCCGAGGGTCTCGTCCCAGGCGAAGGCGATGTGGGTCCAGGCATCGGCCGCCGGCGGGGTGGGCATGTCGAAGGACACCCGCGCCCGGGCCAGGTTGGCGTCGGTGACGAAGGCATCGAAGCCATGCCCGTTCCAGTCGATGCGCTGCCAGGCCATGTGCCAGCTGGTGTGATCGGCGTAGCCGGCGCGGAAGATCACGAACGGCGCCTGTCCCACCGCGTAGCGCGGACGCCAGAAGAACGCCAACGTGCCGCGCTGCGTGTAGAGATTGCCCGGCGCCTCCCAGGACAGCACGCCATCGTCGGCCCATTCGATCGCCTTGCCGGACTTGCCGGTGTCGACCAGCTTCACCTTGTCGCGGAAGTTGGGCACCGCCTGGCCGCCGGCCACATCGGCATCGAAGCCGTGATCGGCCGACACGCGAAACAGCAGCTGCGGTGCCTGTGCTGCCATCACCGTGCAGGACAGCGTCATCGCCGATCCCAGGCAGGCCAGGCGGACGAGGTGCATCGCAACTGCTTTCAACATCATGTTCTCCGATGGGATCTGCCGACCCGTTGCATGGTCTGGCGGCGTGTTCGATCCGGTCGACGCATGACCGCTTCAGGGCGCTGCGAAGGGCTGCCAGTCGCCCAGGATGGCCTGCTCGGTGTACGCAGCGGCCTCCTCGCCGGACAGGTGATGGGACCAGGTCACCCGCTCTTCCGGGGCGGCGCCGGGGCCACGGCTTCCAAATTCGCCGTAGTAGGTGGTCGCTTCGGCGTCGGGTTTGTCCCAGTTGTGCCAACCCGGCACCACGACGTTGCTGCCCAGATCGCTATCGAGGAACACCGTGCGCGCGTAAGGCCGCCAGGGCCGACCCAGATAGGTGGTCCCGATGCCCTCGCCGCGGACGATGGCGCGACGGAAGACATAGCCAAAGCGCTGCCCTTCCGGCGTGGAAGCCGCGGTGACGTAGCTGATCCTGCCCTTGGCCACGATGGTGCAGTCGTCGAACAGCGCGGTGGCCCCGCCAAAGATGAAGTCGATGGTGCCTTCGATGTAGCAATCCTTGAAATGGATCACGCTGCCGACATGGGTGTAGAGCGTGTCCTGGTTGCCCAGCAGGCGCACGTTCCTGAAGGCGGCGTGCGGTGCCTGCACCGACAGGGCCAGGGCCTGGCCAACGTTGCCGGCGGTGTTTTCGATGGTCAGGTCTTCGGCAATGAAGTGGTCGCCGTACACGTACATCGTGGACGAGCCGCTGGTGCGCATGGCCTTGCCGGTCTTGGGGTCGATCCGGTCGGCGTAGTTGTTCCAACTCAGCACCGTGGCACCGGCACCGGCGCCCACGATGCTGACCATCGACTTGGCCTTGCCCACGGTGACCACGCCTGGATAGAAGCCCGCCCGCAGGCGGATCACCTGGCGTGTGCGGTTGCCATCGGGCACCGCGTCGAGGGCTTGCTGCAGCGTGGTGAAATCACCGGAGCCGTCGGGTGCGACCAGCCAGTCCTTGGCCAGGACCGGGTTGGCCAGCACCGCCAGCGTGATCAGCAGCGCAGCCTGGCGCCAACGCCGGCGTGGGCGCGCAAAGGACCAGTGGAATAGGTTGGACAGCATGTCGAGGCGCATCCTCACAGCTTGTAGCGCACGCCGAGCAGGATTTCGCGTCCAGTCTCCGTGTAGGTCAACGGCAGCTTCCAGGACGAGGTGCCCACCCACTCGTAGGACGACTCATTGGTCAGGTTGATGCCCTCCAGGCTCAGCTCCAGGCGCTTGTTGAGCTTCCAGGATAGCGAGGCATCGACGGTATTGACCGCATTCATGCCGTGGAAGTCAAAGCCCGGGACGCTGGCCGGGACCTGGGTGTAGTAGCCATCGCGATGGGTGTAGGACACGCGCGCGCCCAGGCGCTGGCCTTCGTAGAACAGGGTGCCGTTGTAGGCATTCTTGGACAGCCCGGTGAGGTCGGTCTTCAGCGAGCTGGCCCCGGTGGCGGTCAGGTACTGGATCTGCGAGTCCACGTAGGTGTAGTTGAGCTGCGCGCCCAGGTTGGCCCACTTGCCTGGCAGGAAACTGAAAGGCTGGGTGTAGTTGAACTCGGCGCCTTTCAGTTCGCCGCCGGGCGTGTTGAGCGGCACGGTAAAGGTGAACTCGTCGTTGACCGTGGCCCCGGTGCCATTCAACAGCGCCGCCGGCAGTCCGCTTTGCGAATACGGCATCACCGTACTGGTGCCCTGGACGAAGCTGGCGATGTCCTTGTAGAACAGGGCCAGTCCCAGCATCGCCCCTTCCTGGAAATACCACTCGAAGCCCAGGTCGGCGGTGTCGGCGCGGATGGGATCCAGCGCGGGGTTGCCGCCATTGACGTAGTTGTGGCCGCTGGTGACGCTCACCGCGACACCGGGATTGAGGCTGCCCAGACTGGGACGGGCCATGACCTTGGCCGCACCGAAGCGGATCAGGAAATCCGGGGTGACTTCCGCGACCAGGTTCAACGAGGGCAGGGTGTCGTCGTACTTGCGCGACACGGTGGTCTGCAGCAACGAGGTCCCGACCGTGGCGTAGCCGGTCGAGGTCTGGCTGGTCTGGACGTAACGCACACCGACATTGCCGGAGACCGGCACCGACCCCACGTCGAAGCCGAAGTCCGCCATCAGCCACGCACCCCGGTCCTTCTCGCCCACGTTGCGCACATTGGCGGTGCGCTGGTTCAGCGTGTAGATGCCGGTGCCACTGTTGATGTCCAACAGGTCGGAGATGGCGGTCAGGTCCGGGATGGCCCAACTGCCCGGATGGCCGGTGATGCCCTGCAGCTGGGCCAGCTCGGTCAGTTCAGCCGGCACGGTCGTGGTGCCGTCGGCGAAGATCGGCACCACCGCCTCTGAGCTCCTGCGGTATTCGTTGGTCCGGAAGGTGTAGTTCTTGGCCAGGATGCCGCCTTTGAGCGAGAACGAGGGCCCCATGTTCCAGGTGAAATCCAGGCTGCCGGTATCGAACTGGTTTTCCACGTACTGCGGCCGCAGGCGGATCTCGGCCAGGGACCAGCCGTTGGGATCGGTGGGGTCCACGCCGTAGTCGAACACCGGGAATTTCGCGCTGTCGCGATAGTCGTAGCTGTAGCCGTCCACCCCCACCTTGTCCATGATGATGGTGGTCTGGATGGGATTGTCGTGCTTGGAACTTGACGTGCCTACCTGGCCATTGATCTTGAAGCTGTCCGAGAACCGATGCTCGCCGCTCAGCGACAGCTGCTTGAACACCGTATTCCACTTGTCCAGACGCTGCTCGGAGCGAATCCCGGCATTGTCGAACTGTCCGTACAGCAAGCCGCCGGAAACCGGATCGATCTCGCCGTCAGTGACCACCATGTTCGGCTTCTGGTTGGGATAGGCGAAGGAGATGGCCTCGATGTACTTCTCCACGCGCCGGGCATCGATCTTCGAGTACAGGCCGTCCAGGGAGAACTCGGTGTCATCGTCCAGCTTGAATTGCAGCGAGCCGGTCACCCCGAGCCGCTTCTGATCATGTTCAAGCAAGGTGTAGCGGGGAAAGTACGGCGCATACACGTCCGGGCTGACCGCTTGGGAGTACGGCGAATCCGGATTGAATCCCCGGTTGCTGGTGCCGCTGTACCAGCGGCCGGAGTTGCTGCCTTCCTCGCGGACCTGCCGCTCCGAATAAGCCACCGAGAGCAAGGCACCGAAGCGTCCATCGGCCCAGGTGTTGGCGATCAGCCCCGCCACCCGCGGATTGACCTTGTCGGCCATGTCGTTGTAGCCCGCCTGGCCGCTGGCGGCGAAGGTGAAGCCGTCATAGTCGAACGGCCGCGCGGTGCGCAGGTCCACGGTGGCGCCAAGCGAGCCTTCTTCCACATCGGCGGACGCGGTCTTGCGTACCACCAGCTGCGAGAACAGGTCCGAGGCGAACACGTTGAAGTCGAAGCCACGGCTGCGATTGGAGCCGCCGCTCTGGTCCGATCCACCCACGGTGGTCAAGGCTTCCATGCCATTGATGCGCACGCGGGTGAAGTCCGGCCCCAGGCCACGCACCGAGATGTTGCGGCCTTCGCCGGCGTCACGGGTGATCACCACGCCGGGAATGCGCTGCAACGACTCGGCCAGGTTGAGGTCGGGGAAGTTGGCGATGTCCTCGGCCACGATGGCATCGACCATGCCGGTCTCGGCGCGCTTGATGTCCATGGCCTTTTCAAGGCTGGCCCGATAGCCGGTAACCGACACCGCATCCAGGTTGACGGCCTGCTCGTCCTGGGTGGGCGCCGTCGCGGCCTGGTCCTGCCCGGCGTTGTCCTGGGCGTTGGCGGCGCCGGCCTGCAGCGCCAGTCCAACGGCCACGGTGAGCACCGCACGCCTGATTCCACGCCCACCGGTGGGGGTGCCGGAGTTCATGATGGTCATGGTGATTCCTTGTTGGTTGTTCAGGCCGGACCGAGGCGGTGACGACACCGGGAACATGCCTGTCTTGGTTGGACATGACGCGGCTCACCCGGCCGCGCCATGGCCGCGACGGCGGCGATGGCACGGCTGGGCGTTCTCCAGTCGGATCAGAACTTGTAACGCACGCCGATGGAGTACTGGCGGCCGGTTTCGGCGTAGGTCAACGGAAGCCGCGCACCCGAGCCACTGACCTGCACCCATTCGTCGTAGGGCTGATTGGTCAGGTTGCTGCCTTCGATGCTGATGTCGAGTTTTTCGTCGACCTTGTAGGTGAGCTTGGCATCGACCGTGTTGGAGGCATTCATGCCGTGGACGTCGAAGCCCGCTTCGGTGGCCGGCACCTGGGTCAGGTAGCCATCGCGATGGGTGTAGGACACGCGACCGCTGATCTTGTCGCCTTCATAGAACAGCGTGCCGTTGTAGGAGTTCTTCGACAGACCGGTCAGGTCGGTGTTGAACGAGTTGGCGCCGCTGCTGGTGACGTACTGGATCTGCGAGTCCACGTAGGTGTAGTTGAGCTGGGTGCCGAAGTTGGCCCACTTGCCCGGCAGGAAGGTGAACGGCTGGGTGTAGTTGAACTCGGCGCCCTTGAGCTTGCCGCCCGGCGTATTGAGCGGAACGCTGAAGACGAAGTCGTCGCTGGCCGCCGCGCCGGTGCCGTCGAGCAGGCTCACCGGCAGCCCGCTGCTGGCGTAGGACGCCACGGTGCGGGTGGTCTGGACGAAGCTCTCGATGTCCTTGTAGAACAGGGCCAGGCCCAACATCGCCCCTTCCTGGAAGTACCACTCGAAGCCCAGGTCGGCGGTCTTGGCGCGGATCGGATCCAGGTTGGGATTGCCGCCACTGACCGTGCGCGAGCCGCCGGAGACGTTGACGGTCACGCCCGGAGTCAGGCTGCCCAGGCCTGGTCGTGACATCACCTTGGCCGCACCGAAGCGGATCAGGAAATCCGGGGTGACCTCGGCCACCAGGTTCAACGAGGGCAAGGTGTCGTCGTAGCTGCGCTCGACCGTGGTCGGCACCAACGCGCTGCCCACGGTGGCAAAGCCGGTGGAGGACTGGTTGGTCTTGACGTAGCGCACGCCGACGTTGCCCGAGAACGGAATGTTGCCGATATCGAAGCCGAACTCGCCCATCAGCCAGCCGCCGCGATCCTTCTCCTCCACGCTGCGCGTGTTGCTGGCGCGCTCGGCCAGGGCCCAGGTTCCTGTGCCGCTGTAGATGTCGAGCAGATCGGCGATCGCGTCCAGGTCGGGCACCACCCAGGTCCCCGGGTCCCCACTGATGCCGCCCAGGCTCGCCAGTTCGGTGTATTGCTCCGGAATGATCCTGGTGCCGTCGGCGAAGTTGGGCACCGAGGACTCGGAGCTGCGTCGGAATTCCTTGGTGTCGAACGAATAGTTCTTCGCCAGCACGCCGCCCTTCAGGGTGAAGCTGGGGCCGAAGTTCCATTCGAAGTCCAGCGAGCCGGTATCGAAGTCGTTGTTGACGTACTGCGGCCGCATGCGCACTTCGGCCAGCGTCCAGCCGCTGCCATCGGTGGGATCGATGCCGTAGTCGAAACTGGGCGAGGTCAGGCTGTCGCGATAGTCGTAGCTGTAGCCATCGACATTGAGCTTGTCCATGATGACCGTAGTCGAGATCGGGTTGCGATGCTTGGAGCTGGACGTGCCCACCTGCCCGGTGATCTTGAACGTATCGCTGAAGCGGTGCTCGCCGTTGAGGCTGAGCTGCTTGAAGACCGTGTCCCACTCGTCGTAGCGGTTCTCCGAGCGCACGTCGACGTTGTCGAACTGCCCGTAGAGCAGCGCACCGCTGTCCGGATCGACGTAGCCATCGTTGACCACCATCTCCGGCTTGCCGTTCTGCGAGCGGCCGCGGCTGAAGCTGATCGCCTCGATGTAGTGCTCGTAGCGCTTGGCGTCGATCTTCGAATACAGGCCGTCCAACGAGAACTCGGTGTTGTCGCCTGGCTTCCACTGCAGCGAACCGGTGATGCCCAGCCGCTTCTGGTCGTGCTCCATCTGGGTGTAGCGCGGGATGCGCGGACTGAACACCGAGGCGCTGTTGGCCTCGGCAAACGGCGATGCCGGGCTGTAGCCGTTGTTGGTCGTGCCATTGGCCCAACGCGTGGAGCCGCTGCCTTCCTCGAGCACATTGCGCTCGGAATAGGCCGCCGACAGCAGCGCCCCGAAGGTGCCGTCGGCCCAGGTATTGGCGATCAGCGCGGCCACGCGCGGATCGGCCTTCTCGGCCATGGCGTTGTAGCTGCTCTGGCCATTGGCCGCGAAGGTGAAACCGTCGTAGTCGAATGGACGCGCCGTCCGCAGGTCGACCGTGGCCCCCAGCGAGCCCTCCTCCACGTCGGCCGAGGCGGTCTTGCGTACGACCAGCTGGCTGAACAGATCCGAGGCGAACACGTTGAAGTCGAAGCCGCGACCGCGATTGGTCCCGCCGCTCTGGTCGCTGGCACCCACGGTGGTCAGCGCCTCCATCCCGTTGATCCGCACACGGGTGAAGTCAGGGCCCAGGCCCCGCACCGAGATGTTGCGACCCTCGCCGGCGTCGCGGGTGATCACCACGCCCGGGATGCGCTGCAGGGACTCGGCCAGATTGTTGTCGGGGAACTTGCCGATGTCCTCGGCGACGATGGCATCGACCATGCCTTTTTCGGCGCGCTTGATGTCCATGGATTTCTCCAGGCTCGCGCGATAGCCGGTGACCGTCACCGTCTCCAGGCTGACCGCCGCATCCTGTGAGGGTGCGGTCGGGTCCTGCGGGGCCGGCGCGTCGGCCGGGGGTGCTGGCGCGGCCTGGACCGCGCTGTCCGCGTCCGGGGCCGGGGTCTGCTGGGCCCAACCAGTGCCATGGAGGGCCAGTCCTACGGACAGGGCCAGCACGGTGACCGGCAGGCGTGAATGACGTGTCTGTTGCATGAGATCCCCTCCCAGGGCGCATGAAGCCGAATCTTTTTGCGCAAGGCCGGCATCAGGCGCCGGTGGTTTCGCGAAATGACACCGCTGGTCAAAAAGCTAACAGGGTCGTAACGACTAGGCATCTTGCGGCGCACCATGACCTGCCGAATTGGCCTCCTAAATCGCTGTTTCTGTGTTTAAGGGCCCCATTTCACGCGGTAAAGCAGCCTTGAATGACACCGATGGTCATGGCTTATGGCAGGCTATCGTCCGCAACCAGATGCGCCACCGCGCGGTGGCCTAGGCCTTCGGGAGGAGACCAGAGATGACCGGAACCATCGCCTGCTACGGCGAGCTGCTGCTGCGCCTGGGCGCACCAGGGCGTCAGCGCCTGCTTCAATCGCCGCAGCTGGACGTCCACATTGGGGGTGCCGAAGCCAATGTCGGTGTGTCGCTGGCGCAACTGGGCCATCCGGTGCGCATGCTCGGCCGGGTCGCCGACAACCCGCTGGGCCAGGCCGCGCTGGGCGAGTTGCGCCGGCACGGGGTGCAGACCGCGTCGGTCCAGGCGGTGCCTGGACGCATGGGCCTGTACTTTCTGACCACCGGCGCCCTGCAGCGGCCCAGCGAGGTGGTCTACGACCGGGCCGATTCCGTCTTCGCCCGGGGCACGCCGGCCGACTACGACTGGCCGGCGCTGCTCGACGGGGCACGCTGGCTGCACCTGTCCGGGGTCACCCCCGCCTTGGGGCCTCAGGTCGCCGAAACGGCCCTCGACGCGGCCCGGGCCGCGCGTCAGGCGGGCCTGGGCGTGTCGTTCGACGGCAACTTCCGGCCCAAGCTGTGGGAGGCCTGGGGGGGCGATGCGCCCGGCATCCTGCGCCAGTTGATGGAGCAGGCCGACGTGCTGTTCGCCGACCACCGCGACATGGCCGTGGTCCTGGGCCAGGACTTCGCGCAGACCGAAGGCCCGGCCCGCAACCGGGCCGCGGCGGCGGCGGCGTTCGAGGCCTTTCCGCACCTGCGCTACATGGCGTGCACCCTGCGCACCACTTACAGCGTGGACCACCACGGGCTGGGCGCCATGCTGATGACCCGCGACGGTGGTTGCGTGGAGGCGCCCACCCGCGAACTGCCTGGCGTGGTGGACCGGATCGGCGGTGGGGATGCCTTCGCCGCCGGCATCCTGCATGGCCTGTTGCGCGCGCTGCCCGACGCCGAAACCCTGGCCTTCGGCCTGGCCGCCGGCTGCCTCAAACACTCCATCGAAGGGGACTTCAACCTGGCCAGCGAGGCCGAGATCCGCGCGCTGATGGTCGAGGGCCGGCTGGACGTGCGTCGCTGAACAGCGCCCGGGGTCCTAACCCGGCGTTCACGTGCCTGACCTGAGGATCGCGAAAACCCCGTTCGCTCAGGCGGATGACAGGGGCCCACGATGGAAGACGACCCAATGCGCCCAAGTGCCGATGAGCTGTTCGAAGAACTCTCGCAGCTGGACCTGACCCTGGACGCCATCGCCGAACAGGCGGGCAGCGCGGACCTGCCGCTCCAGCAGTCCCTGCAGCGCCACGTGCGCAGCCTGCGGATCTTCCTGGATATCCATGCCGCCGCGGTGCTGCATGATCTGTCCGACGCCGCTCAGCGGGTCATGGACGCGACCGACGAGACCTCATCGGTCAAGGCCGCACGCGATCTGGAGCGCATGCGCGCCCTGCTCGATGCCATGTTCCGGCGCCGGGTGGCGCAAGCGAACGCCGCCTGACCGATCGGGAGCCGGGCTGCCCGATCGACGACTCAATGCTGCTTGTCGCGCACGTCCTGTCCCAGGCGGCGGTACAGCGTGCTGCGGCTGATGCCCAGCATGCGCGCGGCGTGAGTGATGTTGCCCTGGCACCGCGCCAGCGCATCGCGCATGGCCGCTTCGGTCAGGGTCTCTAGGTCGGTGCCAGGTGGCACGGCGATGGCCAGTGACGGCCCTGGCAACGCGGGACGCGCGTCGTGCAGATAGGACGGCAACAGCTCGATGCCGATCACGTCCTGCGGATCGCTCAAGGCCACCAGGGTGCGTAGACAGGCGCTGAGCTGGCGCAGGTTGCCTGGCCAGCTGTAGGCGGCCAGTTGGGCCTGGGCCTCATCGGTCAGGCGACGCCCTTGGCCCAGGCGCTGCCACAGCGCGCGGACCAGGCCGGCCCGGTCGCCATGCGCGTCCAACGAGGGGATACGCACGGTGTGGTGTGCGATGCGGTAGTACAGATCGGGACGGAAACGCCCCTCGGCGATGGCGCTGTCCATCTCGCGGTGGGTCGCGCAGACCAGGGCGAAATCCAGCTTGATCGGCTTGCCGCCGCCCAGTGGTGACAGCTCTCGCTCCTGCAGCACGCGCAGCAGCCGCGGCTGCAAGGCCAGCGGCATGTCGCCGATCTCGTCCAGGAACAGCACCCCGCCATCGGCCTGGCGCACCAGTCCCGGGTTGCCGTTCTTGCGCGCGCCGGTGAACGCGCCGTCCTCGTAACCGAACAGCTCGGCCTCGATCAGGCCCTCGGGCAGGGCGGCGCAGTTGACCGCGACGAACGGCTTGCCGGCGCGGGCGCAGCGCCGGTGCAGTTCGCGTGCGAAGACTTCCTTGCCGGTGCCGGTCTCGCCCTGCACCAGCACCGGCAGGCCGGCGTCCAGCACGCGGCAGGCACGCACCAGTTCGGCTTCCCGCGCGGCATCGAACAGCGGCGCGTCGGAGGCCTGCGGGTTGGCCGCCGCCGAAACGGTGATCGGCGGGCGCGCGGCCGGACGCTTGGGCCGCGCCTCGCCATCTTCCACGCGGCCGTAGAGCGCGCGGCCCTGGCGATCCAGCAGCACGCCATCGTCGCGCAGCTTGCCCGGCGCATCCTCGAACAGGCCGGTGTACGAGGCCCGGCCCAGCTCGCCGCGCTCCAGGCCGAACAGCTGCAGCCCGGCCTGGTTGGCCGCCACCAGGCGCCCGTTGCGGAAGGCCAGCAAACCCTCGCGCGCGGTGCCCAGCAGGGCCGGGTCACGATGCAGGCGCAGCAGCTCCGCATCGGGGATGCCGTCGTCGAAATAGCGATGCTCGATGTTGGCCACTGCCAGCCGCGCCAGGCCCAGCGCATGCATGTGCTGCACCTTGGCATCGCCGGAGATGTCCAGCACGCCGACCTGGGTGCCGTAGGGGTCGTAGATCGGCGAGGCCGAGCAGCTCAGGATGCCGTGCGGGGCCAGGTAGTGCTCGCCGCCATGCACGACCACCGAGCGCCCCTCGACGATGGCCGTGCCGATGGCGTTGGTGCCCACCTGGGCCTCGTTCCAGCAGGCGCCCGGCATCAGCGCCACGCGCCCGGCGCGGTCCAGGAACGTGGCGCTGCCCTCGGCATCCAGGATCCAGCCGTCCTCGTCGGTGAGGATCACGATGCTGCCGGTGGCAGCCGCGTCGGAAGAAAGCAGTTCCAGCTCGGCGCGGGCCAGCCGCCAGAGCTTCTCGTGGCGCTCGCGCATCTCCTTGAGGCGCGCGGCGGTGACCGGCTCGATCTGCGGCCGATTACCCGACTCCAGGCCCAGGCGCTGGCAGCGCATCCAGGAGCGCAGGATGGTATCGGGCACCTTGCCGACCGGTGCCCCGCCGTGTTCGAAGAACGCACGCCGGGCCTGGCCCAGGTGGCGTTCGGACTGGGATTGCTGTTGTGCCACGTCCCCCTCCTCAGGTGTCGCATTTTGCGACACCGCAACAGTGCGCTGTCCCAATAAACATCACAGCCGTCGCGCCGACGCAACGGGCAGGCGTGATGCGCCGCAACAGCCGGCCGGGAGGGGCTTCGAGCGCGATTGGGAAAAATCCGTGACGCGGCGCAGCACCCGTTTTTTGGCATCGCCCTTGCGCTAGTGGGGAGACCCGAATGGGCACCGACCCGACACCCCGCAGCAGGAGATCGCAGATGAATGCCGTGACCAGCACCAAGCCCCTGTCCACCGACCCGCAGTCCATCTTCAAGAAGCGCTACGCCAACTTCATCGGCGGCCAGTGGGTCGAGCCGAAGAGTGGCCAGTATTTCGACAACATCACTCCGGTCAGCGGCAAGGCGTTCACCCAGATCCCGCGCTCCAATGCGCAGGACATCGAGGCCGCGCTCGACGCCGCCCATGCCGCCAAGACCGCCTGGGGCGAAAGCTCGCCGACCGAGCGCGCCAACATCCTGCTGAAGATCGCCGACCGCATCGAGCAGAACCTGGAGCTGCTGGCCTACGCCGAGACCTGGGACAACGGCAAGCCGATCCGCGAGACGCTCAACGCCGACGTGCCGCTGTGCGCCGACCACTTCCGCTATTTCGCCGGCGCGGTGCGCGCGCAGGAAGGCGGCATCTCCGAGATCGACAAGGACACCATCGCCTACCACTTCCACGAGCCGCTGGGCGTGGTCGGCCAGATCATCCCGTGGAACTTCCCGCTGCTGATGGCGTGCTGGAAGCTGGCGCCGGCCCTGGCCGCCGGCAACTGCGTGGTGATGAAGCCCGCCGAGCAGACCCCGGCCTCGATCCTGGTGCTGATGGAAGTGATCGGCGACCTGCTCCCGGCCGGCGTGCTCAACGTGGTCAACGGCTTCGGCCTGGAGGCGGGCAAGCCGTTGGCCTCCAGCCCGCGCATCGCCAAGATCGCCTTCACCGGCGAGACCACCACCGGCCGCCTGATCATGCAGTACGCCTCGCAGAACCTGATCCCGGTGACCCTGGAGCTGGGCGGCAAGTCGCCGAACATCTTCTTCGCCGATGTGATGGCCGAGGACGACGACTTCCTGGACAAGGCGGTGGAAGGCTTCGTGCTGTTCGCCTTCAACCAGGGCGAGGTCTGCACCTGCCCGTCGCGTGCACTGATCCAAGAGTCGATCTACGACAAGTTCATGGAGAAGGTCATCGCCCGCGTGGAGGCGATCAAGCAGGGCAACCCGCTGGATCCCAACACCATGGTCGGCGCGCAGGCCTCCGGCGAGCAGCTGGAGAAGATCCTGTCCTACATCGACATCGGCAAGCAGGAAGGCGCCGAAGTGCTGACCGGCGGCGGGCAGAACAAGCTCTCCGGTGACCTGGAAGGCGGCTTCTACGTCAAGCCGACCGTGTTCAAGGGCCACAACAAGATGCGCATCTTCCAGGAGGAGATCTTCGGGCCGGTGGTCTCGGTGACGACCTTCAAGGACGAGGCCGAGGCGCTGGCCATCGCCAACGACACCCTCTACGGCCTGGGTGCCGGCGTGTGGAGCCGCGATGCGGCGCGCCTGTACCGCATGGGCCGCGCGATCCAGGCCGGCCGGGTTTGGACTAATTGCTACCACGCGTACCCGGCACACGCCGCGTTTGGCGGTTATAAGCAATCGGGCATTGGGCGTGAGAACCACAAGATGATGCTCGACCACTACCAGCAGACCAAGAACCTGCTGGTGAGCTACTCGCCCAAGGCGCTCGGATTCTTCTGATCGGTTGACTGTTGCTCGCACCGCCCCCTCCCCCCGCGTCGGGGTGCGATC
>Ga0222713_10000458_pt1 | contig 46037 bp, 41 predicted proteins | sample C33_649DmetaG_FD_165061 | JGI IMG/M metagenome (GOLD analysis project Ga0222713, IMG submission 165061) | Estuarine water microbial communities from San Francisco Bay, California, United States - C33_649D | ecosystem: Environmental > Aquatic > Marine > Unclassified | place: USA: California... | reverse complement strand
GAGGAAATCCCCGATCAACAGCGTCCCCTCCATCGACCCACTCGGGATCCGGAAGGCCTCCACCACCAGCGCCCGCACGAGCACGAAGACGAGCACGACGACCTGGAGGGACTTGAGCCCCTCCCAGATCGTGCGCCCGACGCGTCGGGCTCGAGGCCAGCGCGAGGTGGTCATCAATAATTATCGATCTGCGCGCGCTGGAGGGTCCCGCTGTAGTCGACGTAGCCGACCTTGGTCTCCGAATAGAACTCGTAGACCTCCCATCCCCCTTCGCGATGTCCGTTCCCCGTCTGCTTCACCCCACCAAAGGGGAGATGCGCCTCGGCGCCGATGGTCGGGGCGTTCACGTAGGTGATCCCGTTGTCGAGCTCCTGCATCGCGCGGAAGGCGAGATTCACATCCTGCGTGTAGAGCGAGCTCGAGAGCCCGTACTTCACGCCATTGTTCACGCGGAAGGCCTCGGCCGCATCGGCGACGCGGATCACCGAGAGCACCGGGCCGAAGATCTCCTCCTGCGCCACCCGCATCTCGGGGCGCACGCCGATGAGGATCGTCGGCTGAAAGAAGTGGCCATGCTCGAGTCCGGCGCCGGTCGCGCGCGCACCGCCGAGCGCGAGCGTCGCCCCTTCCCGCTGACCGATCTCCACATAGGAGGCGATCTTCGCGAGACTCTCCTCATGGATGACCGGCCCCACGTCGGTCCCCGCCTTGCGTCCATCGCCCAGGCGAAGGGTCTTGGCCCGGGCGATCAGGCGATCCATGAAGGCGTCGTGGATCCCCGCCTGCAGGATCAGTCGACTGGTCGCGGTGCAGCGCTGCCCCGTGGTGCCGAAGGCGCCCCAGAGGACGCCGTCGAGGGCGAGGTCGAGGTTCGCATCGTCGAGCACGATCTGCGCGTTCTTGCCGCCCATCTCGAGTGAGAGGCGCTTGTGCATCCGCCCGCAGACCTCGCCGACCTTGCTCCCCGTCTCGGTGGAGCCGGTGAAGGAGATGAGGGGGATCTGCGGATGCGCGACCATCGCGGCCCCGACCTCACCGTCCCCGTGCAGGAGCTGGATGACCTCGGGGGGGAGTCCCGCCTCGAGGAGGATCTCGACGAGCACGTGCCCCGTGTGCGGGACGTCCTCCCCCGGCTTGAAGATCACCGCATTCCCGCAGACGAGCGCGGGGAACATCTTCCACGTCGGGATCGCGAGCGGGAAGTTGAACGGGGTGATGAGCCCCGCGATCCCGATCGGGCGGCGGAAGCTCATCGCCCACTTGTCGCGGAGCTCACTTGGGACCGTGTGCCCGAAGAGCCGACGCCCTTCGACCGCCGCGTAGTAGGCGGTGTCGATCCCCTCCTGCACATCGCCGCGCGTCTCAGAGAGCGGCTTCCCCATCTCCCGCGTCATGAGGTCGGCGAGCTCCTCCTTGCGAGCGCTCATCAGGTCGCCGACCCGCCGCAGCACATCGCCACGGGCCGGCGCCGGCGTGCGACTCCACCGGGCGAAGCCGCGCGTGGCCGAGGCGACGGCACGCTCGACGTCGGCTGCCCCGGAGCGCGGGAAGTGCCCCACGAGATCGCGCGTGTCGGCAGGGTTGCGGTTCTCGAAGGTCTGGCCGGAGGCAGCACGGACCCACTCGCCGGCGATGAAGTTGTGGAAGGTCGTCATGGGGTGAAGTTAGTGGTCCCGGGAGATCCTGTGGCGCTCGAGCTTGGCATACAGGTTGGACCGCGGCATCTCGAGGGCCCGCGCCGTCTCGGCGATGTTCCAATCGTGGCGCCGGAGATGATGGAGCAGGAAGGTGCGTTCCGCGGTGCGCTTGAACTCCTCCCAGGTGCGGGCCCCCCCGATGGGGCCGAGCCCCCCACCGACCTCGGCGGCGCGGCCGGCGACGAGCCGATCGATGTCGGCGACCGTGACGTGGGCCCCCACGGAGAGGATGAGGAGACGCTCGATGGTGTTCCGGAGCTCGCGCACATTCCCTGGCCAGTCGAGCGCGACCAACCGCTCCATCGCCATCGCGTCGAAGGGGCGCGGGGTCATCCCCGCCTCCGCTGCCATCCGCTCGACGAAGTGCGTGACGAGCATCGGGATGTCCTCGCGACGCTCCCGCAACGTGGGGACGGTAAGCGGGACGACGTTGAGCCGATAGTAGAGATCCTCGCGGAAGCGCCCCGCCGCGATCTCCTCCTCGAGGCGCTTGTTGGTCGCCGCGAGCACGCGCACGTCGACGGTGCGACTCGTGCGCCCCCCGATGCGGGTGACCGCGCCGTCCTCGAGGACGCGCAGCACCTTGGCCTGTGCCGCGAGCGACATGTCCCCGATCTCGTCGAGGAAGAGCGTGCCCCGATCGGCGAGCTCGAACTTGCCCGGACGATCCTGCACCGCCCCAGTGAAGGAGCCGCGCATATGGCCGAAGAGCTCGCTCTCGATCAGTTCGCCCGGGATCGCCGCACAGTTGACCTCGATGAACGGCGCTGATGCGCGGGGCGACTTGGCATGGATGGCGCGCGCAACCAACTCCTTCCCCGTGCCATTCTCCCCGGTGATCAGCACCCGCGCGCCGGTGGCGGCGACCCGATCGATCTGCGCGACGAGCGCGCGGATCGGCGGCGAGGCTCCCACGATCGCCCCGTGCCGCTCGACATGGGCACGGAGGCGCGCGTTCTCCTCTCGCAGGGTGAGATGTCCGATCGCATTGCGGATCGTGACGAGGATGCGATCGGTGTCGAGCGGCTTCTCGAGGATGTCGTAGGCGCCGCGCTGCGTCGCGTCGACGGCATCGCGGAGCGTCGCATGCCCCGAGATCATCACCACCACCGCCTCGGGGTCGGCCGCCCGCAACCGCGAGAGGGTCTCGAGCCCGTCGATCCCCGCCATCTTCACGTCGAGCAGCACGAGGCGCGGCGCCCAACTCGCGTAGGTCGTGAGCGCCTCCGTACCGCTCGCGACGGCCCGCACCTCGTAGCCCTCATACTCCAACACCTGGGTGAGGGCGGCGCGGACCCCGGGCTCGTCATCGACCACGAGGATGCGGGCGCTCACCCGATCCCCCTCGCGATCACACGATCCGCGGCGATCTCGATCGAGACGATCGTGCGCGCCTTCTCCGCCACCGGGACGGGGAGCAGCGCCGGCACCCGCTCGCGCAGCTCGCGCGTGATCGCGGGCCACTGCGCGTGCAAGACCGCACCCAAGATGATGAAGAAGATCGCGGAGAGGATTTTGCCGAGACAGCCGAACATCACGCGGCTCCGCCGGCCACGCCGGCCAGGATGTTGAGCGCGCCGGAGCGAAAGCCCTGCAGCTCCACCTCGGTGAAGCCCGCCGCACGCACCGCCGTCTCGAGTGCTCCACGCGCGGGCTCCGCTGACCAGTGCGCCAACGCCTCGGCATCGAGTTCGACACGCGCCCGTTCCCCGAAGTAGCGCACCCGCAGATTCCCGGTGACCCCGAGCGCGCGCACGGCCGCCTCGGCGCTCTCGACCACGCGAAGGCGCAGTGGGGTGACCTCGGTCCCATAGGGAAGTCGCGAGGAGAGACAGGGAGAGGCCGGCTGGTCCCAGGTGGGGATCCCCCGCGCCGCCGAGGCCGCGCGGATCTCCACTTTGGTCAAGCCCAGCTCGGCCAGCGGGGACCGGACCCCCTGCTCCGCCGCGGCCCGCGCGCCCGGCCGATGGTCGTGACGATCATCCGCGTTGGTGCCATCGACGACCACGGCAAGCCCGCGTGCCTGGGCGATCGGCACGAGTCGCGTCCAGAGTTCGGACTTACAGAAATAGCAGCGATTGGTCGGGTTCGCGGCGTAGCGGGGGTCGGCGAGTTCCTCGGTATCAACCTCGTGCACGGGGATCCCGAATCGATCGGCGACGGCGCGTGCCTTCTCCCACTGCACCGCCGGATAGGAGGCGCTGCGCCCGATCACGGCGAGACACCGCGCGGGCCCCACCGCCTCGAGCGCGATGCAGGCGAGATAGGCGGAATCGACCCCACCGGAGAAGCCGATGAGGGCGGAACCCTGTGCCCGGAACCACCCGAGGAGGTGCGCCTCCTTCTCCATGGCCGACCGATGCGAATCCATGAGGGAAAGTTACACGGGCACCGGCTCCATCGGCTTGAACAAGAAGGCCTCGGCGACGTGATCCGGATGGACCGCGTCGGCCCCCGCGAGATCGGCCACGGTCTGTGCCACGCGGATCGTGCGGTGGAAGGCGCGAGCGGAGAGGCGGAGCTGTTCCGCCATCTGGCGCAGGAGGGCCCGGGCCGCCGGTTCGATCGCCCCTTCGGTGAGGAGCCACCGCCCTGGCACCTCGGCGTTCCAGCGCACCCCAGGCAGGGAGGCGTAGCGCTCCGCTTGTTTCGCGCGGGCCGCGGCGACCCGCGCCCGGATGGTCGCACTCGATTCCGCCGGGGCGGAGCGATCGAGGTCGTGCAGCGAGACCACACCGACCCGGACATGGAGATCGATGCGATCGGCGAGCGGCCCGGAGAGCCGCGCGCGGTAGCGCGCGACCTCGCTCGCGGAGCAACGACAGGTGCCGGCGGGCTCGCCTTCGAATCCGCAGGGACAGGGGTTGGCCGCGCCGAGCAGGAGGAAGCGCGAGGGGAAGCCGACCGACTGCGCGGCGCGTGCGATCACCACGCGGCCATCCTCGAGCGGTTGCCGCATCGCATCGAGCACATGCCGCGGGAGTTCCAAGAGCTCATCGAGGAAGAGGACCCCGCGATGCGCGAGACTGACCTCACCGGGGCGCGGCCCCGGGCCGCCACCGATGAGTCCGGCGAGGGAGACGGTGTGGTGCGGGGCGCGAAAGGGGGGCACGCGCGTCGGGGCGGCGCCTGGCGGGAGCACGCCACCGACGGAGTGGATCGCGACGACGTCGAGCAGGGCCTCGTCATCGAGGGGGGGGAGGATCGAGGGGAGGCGTCGCGCGAGCATCGTCTTCCCCGTCCCCGGGGGCCCGACCATGAGGCAGTTATGTCCACCGGCGGCCGCGATCTCGAGCGCGCGCTTCGGCTTCACCTGCCCGACGACCTCGGCGAAGTCGGGCCCCGACGGTAGGTCGATCCCCACGACCTGCGCGTCGTGATCGAGACAGGGGAGCCGACGCGTCTTGAGGGCACGGACGAGTGCAGCGAGATCGGTGATGCCCGCGAGCGGGATCCCACGTAGGAGCGCGGCCTCGTCGATGTTGGCGGCGGGGAGCGCCAACGCGCGGGCCCCGGTCGTGCCGGCCGCGCGCGCGAGGGGCAGCGTCCCACGGATCGGCCGCACCGAGCCATCGAGCCCGAGCTCGCCCGCGAACCAGATCCCCTCTACGGCGTCGGCCGCGAGTTGCCCGCTCGCGACCAGGACGGCGATCGCGATCGGGAGGTCGAAGGCCGTTCCTTCCTTCCGCAGATCGGCGGGAGAGAGGTTGATGGTCCAGCGCCGTGGGGGGAGGGCGAACCCCGCGTTGACCAGCGCCGCCCCGACGCGGTCGCGCGCCTCCTTCACGCTCCCGGAGGGGAGCCCGACCATCGTCCACCCCGGGAGACCCGGGGCGGCATCGACCTCGACGGTCACCGGCGCGGCCTCGATCCCGAGGACGGCCCCACTGCGAATCGCGGCAAGCATGGAGCGAGGATGGCGTCTGTGCGGGCGCGAACCGCCATCGATCCCCCGCGACCGGTGCCCTGCTACCCCCGCCCCGCCATCGCACGATAGGTTCCTCTCATGCGACACCGCCTCGCGATCATGATGGCCCTGTTCCCCATCGTCTGCCCGGTCGTGCTCCCAGCGCAGACGATGGGGGCCTACCTCGCCGATCGGATCGATCAGGCCCCGCTCCCGATGACCGACCGGGTCACCGATCCGCAGGGGACCACCTACCTCGTCGAGTTCGAGCGCCTCGTGCTCTCGCTCCGCAGCGGGAGTCGCTTTCGTGCGGTGGTGCGCTTCCGGCGTACGCTGACGTCGGTCGGCGGATCGACCCGCTCGCTCGCGCGCTCCACGCCGGTGCAATCGATGACGGTGAATGGCACCTTCGCCGTGACGGGGGGTGCGATCCGCTTCACGCCCGATCCCAGCGCCGACACGCAGGGACTGCAGATGCTCGACGGCACCGTCGAATCGAGCGGTCGGATCGCCGTCCCCTTCGATTATCGCAACGGCGCGGTCTCGCGCCGTCGCATCCTTCGACTCAGATACGCGCCCAACATCCTGTGACCACGCGTCCACGCCTCTCGCACGCCCTCGCCGCCCTCGCCCTCATCGGCTCCGCCGGGTGCGCCGCCCTCCGTGGCCCCGTCGTCCCGCCCCCGCCGCCGCCGATCACCCCCCCGATGCTCGCCGCCGCGGATTCCTTCCTCGTGCGGATCGAGACCTCCAAGGGCGCGATGGACCTCATGGTGCGTTCGGCCTGGGCGCCGCGTGGCGCGGCCCAACTCGGCGAACTGGTGCTCAACGCGTACTACGACGGCGGACGCTTCTTCCGCGTCCTCCCCGGTTTCGTGGTGCAGTGGGGGCTCGCCGCGACCCCGACGATGACCGCCACCTGGTTGCCGCGCCGCATCTCGGACGATCCGGTGAAGGAGACCAACCGTCGTGGGACCGTCACCTATGCGATGGGGGGACGCGACACGCGCACGACGCAGCTCTTCATCAACCTGCGCGACAATGCGCGACTCGACGGGATGGGGTTCGCCCCAGTCGGCGAGATCGTCGCGGGACTCACGGTGGTCGACTCCCTGCACGCCGGCTATGGCGAGGGGGCCCCGATGGGCAAAGGCCCGTCACAGGATCGGATCACGAAGGAGGGGGAGGCGTATCTGGCCGCCGCGTTCCCCCTGCTCGACACGGTGGTCTCGATGCGCGTGGTCTCGCTCTGGCCCGACCCGCGGACGCCCACTCCGCGATGACGCCGCCAGCGACGACCGAGCTCGCGGGATTCACGCATCACTGGATCCCGCGCGAGGGCGCCACGCGTACGCTGCTCCTGCTGCACGGCACCGGGGGGAATGAGACCGATCTCCTCTCGCTCGGCGAGATGCTCGACCCCGCCGCGAATCTGCTGAGCCCGCGTGGGCAGGTGCTCGAGCATGGGATGCCGCGCTTCTTCCGTCGACTGGCCGAGGGGGTGTTCGACCTCGATGATCTGCGCATCCGGACCGAGGCGCTCGCCGCGTTCATCAGCGAGGCCTCAGCGCACTACGGCTTCGCGATCGATACCGCGGTGGCGGTGGGATTCTCCAATGGCGCGAACATCGCGGCGAGCGTGATGCTCCAGCGCCCCGAGGCACTCCACGCCGGGATCCTCCTCCGCGCGATGCTCCCCTTCGAGCCGTCGGCGCTCCCCGACCTCCGTGCGCATCGCGCGCTCCTGCTCTCGAGCGCGAACGATCCGATCGTCCCGGTGGCGCAGCCCGAACGGTTGGCGGAGCTGCTTCGGTCGGGAGGCGCCGATGTGACCCTCGAATGGGTGCCTGGCGGGCATCAGCTCACCCGCGCCGACCTCACGCACGCCCAGCAGTGGCTCGCGCGCCCCTGAGGGCGCGCCCTACTTCTTCCGAGCGGGAGCGACGGAGCGCTTCTTCGCCGCCCGCTTCGCCGTCTCCGCGCGCTTCCGCTTGAGGTAGGTCGCCTTGGGCTCCATGATCGAGCCGCGGCACTTCGCCGTCCCGCAGAGACACTGGTAGCGGCGCTCATCCTCGGCGGTCTCGTCCCCGCTCCGCTCGTAGGCATAGTCATAGTGGAGCTCCTCCCCGACCGGGATCTCGCGGAGCGCGAAGATGTAGACGCGCCCCTTCTCGATCTCGGTCTCGCAGTTCGGATCGCAGGAGTGGTTGATGAACCGCGCCTCGTTCCCACCGCGCGAGGCATCGATCACCGTCCGGCTGGTGACGGCGAAGAGGAAGGTATGATGCTCGTGCATCGACTCGTCGTCGTAGCGGGCATCCGCCTCGGGGTGCGAGATGCGCTCCCCCGTGTACTCGATGATCCGCTCGCCCTTCATGATGGGACGGATGGCGAAGGCGCCCTTTCCCGCGACCGCGGATTCCCGCACCGTGAAAGCCAATGGAGTGGACATGGCGCGGGAATCTAATCAGCGCCTCAATGCCCTTCCCACCTCGAGCCCCACATAGAAGTTCTTCCTTGGCGCCGGTTCCACCACACGACCGAAGGCCCCGTTGAGCGTGACCGCCCCGATCAACGGCTGGTCGAGGAGGTTCTGCACCGCCACGAAGGGCTCGACCTCCTGCGCCCCGATCCACCCGCGCCACGAGGCCCTGAGCTGCAGGAGACCGCGGCCCCACCCTGGTACGCGCACGGTGTTCGCATCATTCCCCCAGAGCGCCGACTGGAGCGTATGATCCGCGTCGAGCGCAAAGCGCGCGTGCGTGAGGCGCGCGCCGAGACGGACCGAGGTGCGCGGCACGCCAGCGAGCCGGTTCCCATCGAGCGTGTCGAGCGCCGGCGCCGGGCGCGTGGCGGAGGGAATGCGATAGGTCGCGAAGGTGTACTCGGCGCGGGTCCACGCGGTGCGGAGCTCAACGGCCGGGTGCACCGCCGCCGTCACTCCCACCTCAGCCCCGCGACTTCGTGTGCGTCCCGCATTGCGAAAGAAGGCGCGGCCATCGGTCTCCAGGTACTGGACGATCGCGTCGCGTGCGCGCGCATCGAAGAGCGCGACCTCATACCGCAGGCGCGATCCCCCGACGGCGCCACGCACCCCGACCTCGACGGTCGCGGTCTGCTGTGGCCCAAGCTCGGGGTTGAATCCCCCGAGTCCATCGGGCCGCGCATTGAGCTCGGTGGTGGTCGGCGTCTCGAAGGCGGTCGACCAGTTGAGATAGGGCGAGACCACAGGATGCGGACGGACCACGACACCCAGATGTCCACTCCACGCCTGCAACGCGCGCGTGCCCGAATCACCATCACCGTCGCCGGCGAAGCGATCGTCCACGGCGAAGGTGAGATGATCGAGTCGCCCTCCGGCGCTCACCGTCATCCACGCCCGTGGGTCGACGAGCCACTGCACGAAGGGCCCGACACTCGTGACGATCTCGCGCTGCTCGAGGAGGAGCGTGTCCGTTGGAAGGTCACGCGCTCCTGCCGTGGAGCGCCAGTTGCGCCGCCAATCGCGCGAGCGCTGCACGTCCAATCCGCCCGTGAGGTGACCGAGCAATGCCCCCTCCCCGAGCGCGTGCGTGACCTCGCCTCGTGCACCAGTGACGACGCGATCGATCGTCGAGTAGATCCCGTTCGTCGGTCCCGCGGGCGCAGGTGGCGGCGTCGCGAGTGGATTGTCCACGGTGCGCCCCTGTCCGTACAGACTCACACTCCACGATCGCCGCGTGTCCCCGCCACGGAGTCGCGCCGAGAGGTGCCGCTGCGAAATCGCCCGTCGCGCGCCTCGTCGCACGTTCGCGAGGGCCGCGGTGTCGGGATTGAGCGCGTACTCTGCAACCGTCAGCGCACCGGGATTGAAGGCCGTCGGCGTCTCGGCGAGTCCCGCGCGGAGCTCAAGGACACGTTCTCCTCCGAAGGACCGATCGAGCGCGAGCGAGAGCTGGTCCGTCACGAAGGCGCTGTGCTGCCGGAACCCATCGGACGAGGTCCGCGAGAGGGAAAGCGCCCCGAGGCTCGCACCGCCACGCCCACTCAGGCGCAGCTGTGATTTGCGCAGCCCGAACGAGCCCTGCAACAGTCGGGCCGTCACCCCGAGGGGATCAGGCGCGGAGAGATCGGTGGTGAAGCTGAGCACGCCCCCCGATCCATTGCCGTACAGCGCCGAGGCCGACCCGCGGAGGACCTCCACGCGAGCGATCGCGGCGAGATCGATGTTCGTGAGCTGACTCTGCCCATCGGGAAGGGACTGCGGGATCCCGTCGAGGAGGACCTTCACCCCACGCACGCCGAAGTTCGCGCGGCTCCCCGCCCCGCGGATCGAGAGGCGTTGATCGACGGCGGCGTTGTAGCGATTGGCGATCACGACGCCGGGGATGTTGGCGAGCGCCTCATCGATGCCGATCGTCGCCTGCCCGCGGCGGAGGTCGCGGAGCGTCTGCGTCCCCACGGCCCACGGGACGCGGGGGAGCGCCTGCGCCCGCCCCGTCACCGTGACCTGCACCGGCGCGATGACCTGCGCGCGAACCGAATCGCGTCGCGTGGAATCAACCTGCGCCCCCACGGGCATCACGCCGACGATCAGTGCGCTCACCGCACCGATCCCCCACCATCCGACCCGATGCATCAGGTCGAAGGAGGCCGGACGACGAAGCGGCGGAGCTGCGTCCAGACCCGTCCGAGCAGACGCGCCTGCCGCCGCTCGTCGCGCGCCGTCTCGCGGACCAGCGCACGCCACGCATGGCGCATCGTCTGCGCGTCACGGAAGCGATCGGCGGGATCGGCGGCCAAGGCGCGACGCAACCAGGCGCGGAGGTGCACGTCGAAGTGATCGAGCTCCATCCGACCGGCGAGCTGCGCGGCGAGGATCGTCTTGCCGTCGGTCCCCGCGAAGGGGGGCTCGCCGCTGAGCGCGTAGATCACGATCCCCGCGATGGCGAAGAGATCGGTCTGCACCCCCTGCTCCTCCCCGAGGAGTTGTTCGGGGGCGGCGAAGGCCGGGGTCCCCGAGGCGCCGGCCAATTCCCCACCCATCGCGTTCGCGATACCGAAGTCGGCGATCCGCCAGCGGCGATACCGATCGATGAGAATGTTCTCGGGCTTGAGGTCGCGATGGATGATCCCCGCCGCATGCGCCACCGCGAGGCCATCGAGCACGGCATCGACCTGCGGACCAATCGTGGTCAACGTCTGCGGGCCATCACGTCGGATGAGATCGGCGACCGAGCCTTCCTCCTCGAGCTCCATGATGTACCAGTTGACCTCGCCCTTCGCATCCCAGGCGAAGATCGGGACGATAGCCGGATGCTGGAGCTGGGCTGCCAACTGCGCCTCGCGTCGGAAGCGCGCCACCGCGACCGCGTTCCGCGCGACGGTGGGATGCAACATCTTGAGCGCCACCTCGCGCTCAAGCGAGAGATCGCGCACGCGCCACACCGATCCATACGTGCCCGACCCGAGCGGGGCGAGCACCTCATAATCGTCCCCGGTGGCCCAGCGGAGCCGATCCTCTTGCGATACCTCCTCCCCCTTCTCGGCGCTCGGGACGGCGAGCGAGGAGGTCCCGGAGATGCGCTCGATGCGCCGGAGCATCCCCGCGATGCTCGAGAAGCGATGCCCCGGGTCGGGGGCGAGCATCTGATCCACGAGTTCGGCGACGGAGGCGGGGACGTCGGGACGCGTGATGCGGAGTGGGGGAATGTGTCCCGCCACTGGCACCTCACCGGTCAGCATCGCGAAGGCGACCGCGCCGAGCTGCCACTGATCCGACCCATGCGTGGGATGCCACTCGCTCCCCCACTCGGGCGCCCACGGCGTGCGACGTGGATCGGGGGTGACCCCCGCCGGGATCTCATCGCGTGGGATCGCCCACTGCCACCCGAGGAGCCAGACGCGTCCCGTCGGGGTGAGATAGGTCGTCTCCGGCCCGAGCGCGCCGTGCGTCGCGCCCGAATCGTGCAGATAGGCGAGGGCTGAACCGACCAGGCGGATGATGCGCAACGCGACCGGGACGGTCTCCGGTCCGGACCGGCGCAACCGCTCCCCCATCGTCTGTCCCGTCACCCATCGCCGTAGATAGCCTGGCCCGCGCGGACTGCCGGGGTGCTGCTGCCAGAAGTGGTAGGTGGTCGGGATGCTCGGATGATTGCGCTGCGCGAGCTGACGCGCCTCGCGGAAGAGCCAGGCGTGGTGCGCGGGATCGGGGGCCGTCACGAGCGCGAGCGAGCGCCCGAGCACATCGATGATCTCCTGCGCGTGCCGAAACGGCGTGGAGACACCGCCCGCCCCCCACCGCCAATCGGGGGGTAGGCTCCACGTCGCGACGTGCGCGGGCACGCCGGTGGAGGGACGATTCGGGATCGAGGGCTCAGCGGTGGCCATCGGGCGCGAAAGATATCTCGTGGTCCATCGGCGCCGCGGCGAGCCGCACCGTCAGCGTCGTCCCGCGTCCGGCCTCGCTCACGGCCGTGATCGTACCGCCCCACCGCTCCACCAACCGACGACTCACCGCGAGGCCCAGCCCGCTTCCGCTGGTGCGCGTGGAGAAGTGCGGCTCGAAGATCCGCTGGAGCATCGCCGCGTCGATGCCCTGGCCGTCGTCGGTCACGGTCACGGTGGCCCCGCCCTCCGACGCGGCGGTGATGACGAGTCGCACGGTGCGCGCCTGCGCCAAGCGCGCGTTCTCGAGCAGGTTCATCAGCACGTCGCGCAGTGCCCGCTCCTGCGCCGCCACCAAGATCGTCTGCTCGGGGATCTCACCCTGCCACACGACCTCACTGGCCCCGAGCCGCTCGAGCACCAGGAGATCCCGTGCGACCGCCGCGACATCCACCGCCACCGGCGCGGCATCCTCGAGCGGCGCGAGCCCATAGCGACTGAAGGCGCGCGCGATCTCGTCGAGTCGGTCGATCTCCGCGAGGATCCGCGCGGTGTTGGTCTCGAGCACCGCATCGAAGTCCACCCGACCATCCTGCCGCGCGCGGCGCAGATGCTGCACGCCCAGGCGGATCGGGGTGAGGGGGTTCTTGATCTCGTGCGCCACCTGCCGCGCCATCTCGCCCCACGCGAGCACGCGCTCCGCACGTACCAGCTCGCGCCGACTCTCGGCGAGCTCCACCGTCATGCGGTCGAAGGCGCGGAAGACCGGCACGAACTCCGAGGGCGGGGTCTCGATGGGTGCGGGGGCGCCCTCGCCGCGCGCGAGGGTCAGCGCACGTTGCCGCAACGCACGGATAGGACGCGAGAGCTGCCGAGCCCCGACCCCGCTCGCCGCCAACGCGATCAACCCCCCGAGGCTCAGCGCGAAGAGGAGGAAGATCGTGAGATCGTCACGTTGCCGATCGACGAGCCGATCATCGAGCCGGGCCGGCGCGGCGAGGACGAGGGCGGTCCCATCGGGGGAGAGCGCGGCGCGATAGCCGAGGCGGACCACCTCCCCACCCACCGAGGTGAGCGCGCCCGCCGAGGGTTCCTCTCCCTGGGCGAGGGTCAGGGCCACCTCCGCCGGCAACAATCGCCCCAGCGGGGCAAGCGCATCGAGGAGCGGATCGCTCGTGGAGGCGAGGATCCCGTCGGCGTAGAGGAAGAGGGGGGTCTCGAAGCGGGTCGCCGCGGCCGAGAGCTCGTCGGCGGAGGCGGCGGCCGCGATCCCGCGCAACGTCTCGCGCACGACGAGGTCGCGTCGCTGCGCATCCTCCACCTGGAGGCGTTGGAACGACCACCACCCGAAGAGCGCCGAGGGAATCACGAAGGCCGCGAAGAGCGCGCCAGAGAGTCGGAAGCGGAAACTTCGCAGCAGCTCGGGGCGCCGCTGGCGCCACCAGCGCGGGAGCAGCCCATCGGCGACGAGCACGAGGATCCAGAGCGTCCCGAGGATCGCGAGGTCGAGGAAGACGAGAAGGGTGCCGCGCATCACGAGCGCATCGAGCGATCGCAGCTCCACGGTCGCATGGATGCGCCGCGTCTGCGTCTCACCCGCCGGGAGATACCAATCACCGTGCAGCTCGGTCCCGTCGCGCTCCCAGCGCTGGGAGATCGCGGCGGGGACCGGGAGTCGTGGGGTCTGGCCGAGGCTCAAACGATACGGGTGATCGATGGTGGGCGGGGTCGAGAATCCGAGGAGCGCCCCGAAGGCGTCGGGGCGCACGAGCGAGCTCGCGGGCGCGAGGACCACGGTGGTCACCGTGCCGTCGGCATGCGGCACGGCGAGGACCAGATGGCGCCCCGGTTCGCCTTCGACCTCGCGGATGAAGGCGGCCCCGGTCTCACGCGCCTCGTCGGCGAATCGCTCGACCCCCGCGGTGATCCCCGGGGCACGGCGCACCCGCAGCTCCGCGAGCAGTCCCCCGCTGGGATCCCACGACGCGACCTCCGCTGGGCGCGACGCGGCGGCGAGATCGGTGGGGGTGTACGCCTCCAACAACTCGACGCGCGTCCGTGCCGCTCCCCGCGGATCGAGCCGCTGCGCATAGCGCTCCAAGAGCGTGATCCCCGTCGGATCGCTCGCGGTGAGGCTCCGGATATCCGCGGCGGCGAGCGTCACACGGTCGCGCACGGTGGCGACCCAGATGGTCGCCACCGATCCGCAGGCGGCGACGATCGCCACCGGGAGCACCAGGGTACGACGCCGCTTGGTGAGGGCCAGCGCGACGGTCGCGGCGATCCAGAGCAGGGGGAAAGTGGCGGGGAGTCGACCCGGCCCCGTGAGGACGAGCGGCGTGAGGATCGCGGCGACGATGGCGATCGCGGGCGCGACCCATCGGGGCATACCGATCCAGTCGCGCACGATCGGCCGACCGGCCGCCACCCCGGCGAGGAGCACCGTCACCGCGGCGAGGAAGATCGGGACCTGCCAGGCGACCCAGAGGGAGAGGGGGATCCCCGTGGCCGGCACCTGGATCCCCCGCGCGAGCTCCCGAAGGACGAAGGGACCGATCCCCGCGACCAGGAGGACGAGCCCCAAAGCCATTCGGCGGCTCCGCGGACGGATCCCCTTGCGTCTGATGGTCAGCAGCCCGAGCAGGGCGAGGGCGCTCCCGATCGCGAGCGCCGCCGCCGTCCCGGTGAACGGCCCACCGAAGGCCGTGAAGTAGACGACCGGATCGAACCAGACCGAGCGGTTCGAGAAGGTGTTGAACGGGGTGAGGAGTACCATGCCGACCAGGACCCCGAGGGTCGCGACGCGTGGGCCCACCCCACGACCGCGGTGCCAGACCTTCGCGATGGCCACGAGCGCGAGGAGGGCAAGCAACACCACCACATTCCAGCGTACCCGCTCCATGGTCGTGAGCTCTCGGGCATCGCGCGAGGCCATCGCCCCACGCGCGGCGAGGATCGGGCGCCTCGCCACCTCGAGCACGACCGCCCCTGGCACCCCCGCCGCCGCCGCGACCTCCCCGTACACGAAGTCTTCGGCGTCTACCGAGGTCAGGGTCCGGTCGAGCGGGCGACTCAACCCGAGGGCGGGCGCGGCGCCGTGCAGGAGTGTCGTCGCCACCCCGAGGCGGTCCCCATCGAGATGCGCGGCATACAGCACCACATAGAACGGCGTGACGATCGCCCCCACCGGGCCCCGCAAGGAATCGAGCGAGACCACCAGGCGACCGCTCCAGGCGAAGGGTCGCCCCGCCTGTGCGACGATGACGGCCCGATCGACCGCCGAGGGGAGGAGTCCGCCGATCTCCCGGAACGCCACCGCCCGGTCTCGCGAGAGCTGTGTGGCGCGACGGGCCGCCGCCACGAGACGCTCCCCCTCGGCGGCGACCTCGAGCCGCAAGGCCTCCGCCGGCGCCGAGGGCGCCACCACGTCCCCGCTCATGCGCTCCGTGGTCGCCCGATCGAGGTGGAGCTGCTGCTGCACCGTCAGCACGACGAGGGCCCATCCGAGGAGCGCCGCGATCGTCCGTCGTCGACGCGTCACCGCCCCCCGGCGCAGCTCCCACGAGAGCACCAGCACCGCCCCCGTGAGCGCACCGACCGCGAGGAGCGAGGGGGTGCGGACCCAGAGCGCGCCGGAGAGGAGGAGGATCCAGATCGCGAGGAGCGAGGGCGTCACGCGAGGAAGATACCCCGCCCCTCATCGAAGGGCTCCCGCCCCCCGTTCGGTCGCCTGCCCCTCAGCTAGATTTGCCGGATGGTCCGGCGCATCTCGCTCCTCGTCCTCGCACTCCTGCTCCCGCTGGTGGCGGAGGGCCAGGTCACCGTGGTGGAAGAGGGGACCTTCTCCCTCCTCCAGCGGGGGGTGCGTGTCGGACGCGAGGATTTCAGCATCCGACGCGTCCAGAGCTCCTCGGGGACGACGATGATCGCACAGGCGAACGTCACCACCGGGGAGGTGCGGCGCACCGTGGTCCTGAGCGTCGACTCCGCCGGCTTTCCGCTGCGGTATTCCCACGAGACCTTCCAGGCTGGCCGCTCCGCCGAGAGCGCCACCGGGGAGTCCCGAGGGAGCCTCTGGTCGGGACGTACCGTGAGCCTCTTGGGCGAATCGGCGCGCGAGTTCCGCCTCCCGCCAGGCACCCTCGCCGGTGACGAGGACCTCGCGCATCAGGTCTGGTTCCTGCTCCGCTTCCGCACCGAGGGACCGATGGGGCGGTTGGCCCCGCGGGCCTTCGCGCTGCACGAGGTGATCCTCGCCCCCTCGGGGAGCGAGCTCCTCCGATTCGGCACCGTCGATGTGGCGGCCCAACACTGGGTCATTCGCTCGGGCGACCAGGTGGTCCAAGAGCTCTGGACCGATTCGCGAGGCCGCCTGCTCCGCGTGCGCCTCCCCGCCATCGACCTCGACGCGGTGCGCGACGACTTCCCGCAGTGAAACAATGGGCGGGACCCGTGCGTATGACTCTGCGGGGTCAGCCCCATTCTTTCTCACGAGCCTAGGTACCTGCGTTGACTCGATCGATTCGTCATCTGTTCGTCGCCCTCTGCCTCACGACCCCGCTCACGACCCCGCTCGCGGCACAGAGCACGCGGACGACCCTGTCCCTCGCCGAGGCGCTGGACCTCGCCAAGCGGAACAATCCCGCCTACCTGCAGTCGATCACCGGGCGGACCCGGGCGAGTGCGGCCCTCCGCTCCGCCTACGGCGCGTTATTGCCGAGCGCCGATGCCTCGATCGGTTCGAGCTTCCGTGAAGGGCGCCCGCAGTTCTTCGGCGGCCTCGCCTTCGGTGCCACCTCCGACATCGTCTCCTCGAGCTGGGGCGTGGGGGCGAACACGCAGCTGAGCCTCAACACCATCACCACCATCCGGCGCGCGAACGCCGCCCTCGATGCCGCCGAGGCGCAGGTCGATGCGGCGCTGTTCAACCTCCGCTCGGGGGTGACGGCGCAGTTCATCGGGGCGCTGCAGGCGCAGGCCCGCGCCGCGCTGCAGGACTCGCTCGTGGTGCAGCAACAACTCCTCCTCGACCTCGCGAAGGCCCGGGCGGGGGTCGGCCAGCTCACCTCGCTCGACGTGAAGCGCGCCGAGGTGGGACGGGGGACGCAGCAGGTGGCGGCGCTCCGCGCGCGCAACGCCGCCGCCGTGGCGCGGCTCCAGCTCTTCCAGCAGATCGGCGTCGCGATGCCCGCCGGTGTCGCCCTCGTCGCCGATCTCCCCGTCGATGCGCCTCGCTTCGTCCTGGATGACCTGCTCAGCACCGCCCGCTCAGCGAACCCGACGCTCCGGGCGCTGCAGGCACAGGAGCGGGTCGCCGCCGCCGGCGTGAGTGCCGCGCGCGGGGCCTACACCCCCACCCTCTCGCTCTCGGCGAATGTCGGCGGGGTGGCCCAGCGCCAGACCGATCTCGCCCCCGCCCTCGCCCAGGGCGCCGCGCAGGCCGCGGCGCAGCGCGCCAGCTGCCTCACGACCGATTCGGTCCGGGTGGGCGCTGGCCTCCGCTCGATCGGCGCGCAGTGTGCCGCCATCTCGTTCGGACCCGCGCAGGAGGCGGCGATCCGCGCCGGCAATGCGAGTTCGCCGTTCGACTTCACGCGGAACCCCTACACCCTCTCCATGGGGCTCTCCCTCCCTCTCTTCGACGGCTTCGGGCGCGAGCAACGGTTGCAGGAGGCGAACGCCTCCCGGACCGACGCGCGCTACGCGGTCCGACGGCAGGAGCTCGCCCTCACCGCCGAGGTCACCTCGGCCTTCGTGACGCTGGAGGCGGCGTACGAGACGGTGCAACTCCAGTCCCGCAATGCGGGGACGGCGCGTGAGGCGCTGACCCTCGCCGAACAGCGCTACCGGGTCGGCAGCACCACCTTCGTCGACCTCACCACCTCGCGCGCCGAGTATGAACGCGCCGAGACCGATCGCATCGATGCGGTCTATGAATTCCACCGGGCGTTCGCGGCACTCGAGGCCGCCGCGGGACGCACCCTCCGCCCCAACTGAGACCGTTGTGACCAAGCGAACCAAGATCATCCTCGGCGCCCTCGGCGTCCTCCTCGTGGGGGGCACCGTCGCCCAGTCCATCGCCAAGAACCGCGCCAAGGCCACCGAGGTGCGCATCGAGGCCGCGGGACTCCAGGACCTGGTGGCCTCCGTGACCGCGAGCGGGCAGGTCCGCCCCCGCACCAAGGTCGACATCTCCTCCGACATCACCGGTCGTATCACGCGGCTCGCGGTGAAGGACGGCGATACGGTGAAGGAGGGGCAGTTCCTCCTCCAGATCGACCCCACGCAGTTCGAGGCGCAGGTGCAGCGCGCGGAGGCGGCGCTGGCGAACGCGCGTGCGAGCGCGGCGCAGGCTCGGGCCAACCTCCTGCAGGCCCGGCGTGACCTCGAGCGGCAGCAGCAGATCCTGAAGACGAACGCCGAGCTCGTCTCCACGCAGGAGATCGAGCGGCTCGAGACGCAGCTCGAGGTGAACGAGGCGCTCGTGGAGGCAGCGAGCGAGAACGTCAAGCAGGCCGAGGCCTCGCTCAAGGACGCGCGCTTCCAGCTCTCGCGCACGACGATCTACGCCCCGATGACGGGGCGCGTCACGCGCCTCAACGTCGAGGTCGGTGAGACGGCGATCATGGGCACGCTGAACAAGGATGCGGCGACCCTCCTCACGATCTCCGACATGAGCATCCTCGAGACCAAGGTGAAGGTCGACGAGACCGACGTGAGCCGGATCGGCGTCGGCGACACCGCCCTGGTGCAGATCGATGCCTTCCCCGACACCACCTTCCGGGGTGAGGTGGTCGAGATCTCGAACAGTTCGGTCCGCGCGGCCGGGGCCGCCGCCGCCTCGACCGATCAGGCGATCGACTACGAGGTCACGGTGCGGATCCTGAATCCCCCGCCCTCCACGCGCCCTGACTTCTCGTCGACGGCGAAGATCATCACCGACACGCGCACCCAGGTGCTCGCGATCCCGATCATCGCCCTCACCGTCCGTGAGGATGCGGCGCAGGCCCAGCAGGACTCCGCCGCGGGGCCGCGACAGACGGGACCCGCCGTGCAGGTCGGGAAGCGGGACGTGGAAGGGGTCTTCGTCGTGAACACCGACAACACCGTGACCTTCCGCCCCGTCAAGGTGGGGATAGCCGGCGAGAAGCACTTCGAGGTGATCCGCGGGCTCGAGCCGGGGGAGCGGATCGTCGCCGGGACGTATCAGGCGATCCGCGAGCTCAAGGACGGCCAGCTCGTGAAGGAACAAGAGCAGACGACGCCCACCGTGGCGAAGGAGAAGAAGGAATGAGTCCGGATCTGATGGACGCCCCGGCGGGGACGACCCCCGAGCGGCAGGTGGTGATGGCCGCGGTCGGCCAGGCGCCGAGCGCCGAGTGGGTGATCGTCACCCGCGGCCTCACGCGCGAGTATGACATGGGGGGGGAGATCGTGCGTGCCCTCCGTGGCGTGGACCTCGCTGTCAAGCGCAACGAATACGTCGCGATCATGGGGCCCTCGGGCTCGGGGAAGTCGACCCTCATGAACATCGTCGGGTGCCTCGACACCCCGAATGAGGGGGAGTACTGGCTCAACGGCCAGCTCGTGTCGACGATGCAGGACGACGCCCTCGCGCGCGTCCGGAACAAGGAGATCGGCTTCGTCTTCCAGACCTTCAACCTCCTCCCCCGCGCCTCGGCGCTTGCCAACGTCGAGCTCCCGCTGGTCTATGCGGGGGTGCCGGCGGCGGAGCGGAAGCGTCGGGCCATGGAGGCGCTGGAGAAGGTGCAGCTCGGCCAGCGTGTGCATCACCGGCCCAACGAGCTCTCCGGCGGCCAGCGGCAGCGCGTCGCCATCGCACGGGCCCTCGTGAACGACCCGTCGATCCTCCTCGCCGACGAGCCGACGGGGAACCTCGACTCGAACACCTCCGAGGAGATCATGAAGGTGTTCGAGCACCTCGCCGACTCCGGACAGACGGTGATCATGGTGACGCACGAGCCCGACATCGCCTCGCATGCGCGGCGCGTGGTCGTGCTCCGGGACGGTCGGATCGCGAGCGACGAGACCAAGGCCCAGTTCGCCGCGCGCATCGGCGCGGGACCGACGGCGCACTAGCGCTCGCACGTGCCCCTCTTCGAGGCCGTCCGGCTCGCCCTGCAGACCATCCGCGTGCAGAAGCTCAAGAGCTTCTTCACGCTCTTGGGTGTGATGATCGGGGTGATGTTCCTCATCGCCGTCGTCTCGATCGTCGAGGGGATGAGCGATTACGTCGAGAATGACTTCGCGGCGAAGATCATCGGGACGAACACCTTCGACGTGTCGCGCACCCCGAGCTTCGTCACCGATGCCGACGACGAGCAGTGGCGCGCCTGGCAGCGGCGCCCGCGCCTCTTCGACCCCGAGGCGGAGGCGGTGCGGAACGCCCTGCCCGGGGATTTCCGGATCGCACGGGTGAACCAGAGCTTCCTCCCGGCCACGGTGCCGGGGCTCCGCCCCCGGTCGGTGCAGGCGGTGGCCACCGACGCGACCTACTTCGACATCAAGAAGTTCGCCCTGACCGCCGGGCGCGCCTTCACCCAGCAGGAGGTCGCGACGGGGGCACGTGTCGTGGTGATCGGGAGCGAGGTCGCCTCCTATTATTACGAAGGGCTCGATCCGGTCGGGCGTGAGCTCCGCGTCGCGGGGCTCCCCTACACCATCATCGGGGTGATCGAGGAGCAGGGGTCGGTCTTTGGCTTCTCGATGGATCGGCTCGCGATCGCCCCCGTCACCACCCCCCTCACCCGCGCGATCAATCCGCGCGGGGACATCGATGCGATCACGGTGCAGGCGGGGAACCGTGAGCTGATCACCGAGGGGATGGAGCTCTCGCGCGAGGCGCTCCGCGGCTTCCGGGGCCTGGGCCCGAGCGAGGAGGATGACTTCGCCCTCACCACCTCCTCGGCGGCCCTCTCCTTCTTCGATGGCCTCAAGAGCAAGCTCGTCCTCTTCGGCACGGCGCTCCCAGCGATCGGCCTCGTCGTCGGGGCCCTCGTGATCATGAACATCATGCTCGTCGCCGTCTCCGAGCGGACGCGCGAGATCGGGGTGCGCAAGGCACTCGGCGCGCGCCGCCGCGACATCATCGCGCAGTTCCTCGTGGAGGCGTCGACCCTCTCGATCATCGGGGCGATGATCGGGGCGGCCTGCGGGGTCGGACTCGCCAAACTCATCGCCGCGGTGACGCCGTTGCCTGCCTCCGTCGCCCCCTGGTCGCTCGTCGCCGCGCTGATCGTCGGCGCGGGGGTCGGGATCACCGCCGGGATCTATCCCGCGAGTCGCGCGGCGCGCCTCGATCCGATCGCCGCCCTGCGGCAGGAATAGCCGATGCGCCTGCGTGATCGGATCCTGATGAGCCTCGAGGGGGTGACCATCGCCCTCGATTCGCTCCGCGCGAACAAGGTGCGCGCCGCCCTCACCATCTCCGGGGTCGCCATCGGCGTCTTCGTGGTGGTGGCGATGGCGGCGACGGTGCACGGGATCCGGCAGTCGTTCGCGCAGGACATGGAGGAGTTCGGGGCCACCACCTTCCAGGTGCGACGCACCAATCCCGGCTTCAACAACTGCAACCCGACCAACGAGAACTGCCCGGAGCGGCGCTACCCGGCAGTCTCCCTCACCGAGTGGCGCACGATCCAGCAGCTCCCGGAGGTGCACCGCGCGATGGCCTGGCTCCCGGGGAGCGGGACCGTCACCTATCGCGATCGCCAGGTGAAGAACGTCGGGTACGACGCCCAGAGCACCGAGTGGATCGAGACCGATGTCGCCGACGTCGCGCCGGGCCGGACCTTCTCGGAGTCGGAGCACGATGCCGCCGCCCCCGTCGCCCTGGTGAACGACACCTTGGCCGCGACCCTCTTCGGTGACTCCGACCCCATCGGGAAGGAGATCGAGCTCGACGGCCTCCGCCTCACCGTGATCGGGGTCTTCCAGACGAAGGCGGGATTCCTCAAGTCGCTCGATGGCCGCGGCCCCGACACGCCGCGGATCATCCTCCCGATGCTCACCGCCTATCAGCGACTGAACGCCTGGCGTCGGGCGCTCCTCCTCCTGGTGCGCCCCCGCGCCGACATCTCCCGGGACGAGGCGATGGACGTGGTGACGGCGACGTTGCGCGGGATGCGCGGCCTCCGCCCCACCGAACCCAACACCTTCTTCCTCGTCGGGCAGGATAAGATCCTCGAGACCTTCAACTCCCTCTTCGGGGCGATCTTCCTCGTCGGGATCGGGCTCTCGGCGGTCGGCTTACTCGTGGGAGGCGTGGGGGTGGTCGCCATCATGATGATCTCGGTCACCGAGCGCACCCGGGAGATCGGGGTCCGCAAGGCGCTCGGCGCCACCCGCGCGACGATCCTCTGGCAGTTCCTGGTCGAAGCGGCGACCCTGACCTCGCTCGGTGCCGGGCTCGGACTGATCCTGGGCGGCGGGCTCGCCTGGGTGATCCGCGCCAACAGTTCGATCCCCGCCTCCGTCCCCCCCGCCGCGATCGTCGCCTCGCTCGCCGCGGCCGCCCTCACCGGGGTCGCCTTCGGGATGCTCCCCGCCACGCGCGCCTCCAAGCTCGATCCCGTCGAGGCGCTCCGGCACGAGTAGTAGCTTTCAGAGGTGCGCCGGTCCGACGTCATCGGCCTCGCGGCAGAACAGATCCGCGTGAATCCCCTGCGCAGCGCCTTTACGCTGCTCGGGATCATCGTCTCGGTCGCCTTCCTCGTCGCCGTCGTCGCGATCATCCAGGGGATGAACGCCTTCGTCCGCGAGAACATCGCGGACGCCATGATCGGGAACAACACCTTCCAGGTGCGCCGCTCGCCGGTGACGGTGGGACGCGTGAGCGACGACGACTGGCTCCGTATCCAGCGCCGCCCGATGATCACGGAGGCCGATGCAGCGACCGTCCGCGCCATCTTCCCTGATGCGCAGGCGGTCTCGATGCAATCGGGGTGGCCCACCCCACGGGCCGATGCGATCTGGCGCGGCCGCACCGTCGGCGACCTCCTCGTCTTCGGGATCACCCCCGAATTCCAACTCGTCCAGGGCTATACCATCATCAAAGGGCGCGCCCTGAGCGTGGTCGACGTCTCGCAGCGGATGCCCGTCGTGGTGATCGGTCAGGAAGTGGCGGAGAAGCTCTTCGAGGACGTCGATCCGATCGGTCAGGAGATCCGCCTCGCCGGGGCACCCTACACCGTGATCGGGGTGAACGCCTCCAAGGGACGGGTCCTCGGCCAGTCCTTCGACGCCTACACCCTGATCCCGATCTCGCGGTTCGAGATGCGGTACGGCCGGCGCCTCACCACCACGATCTCGGTGAAGATGCCAGATGCGGTGCAGCTCCCCGCCGCGATGCAGCGCGCCGAGGAGGCGATGCGGGTGGCGCACGAACTGCGCCCGGGGGAGGAGAACGACTTCTCGATCGAGACCGCCGACGCGCTCGTGAAGTTCTGGACCGACCTCACCCGCGTCCTCTTCGCCGTCATCCCAGCCGTGGTGGCGATCGGAATCGTCGTCGGGGGGATCGTGATCATGAACATCATGTTGATGGCGGTGAGCGAGCGCACGCGCGAGATCGGGATCCGGAAGGCGGTGGGCGCCACCGCGCGCGACATCGAGCAGCAGTTCCTCGCCGAGACGATCGCCCTTGCGATGCTCGGCGGGGTGATCGGTGTGCTCGCGGGGTGGGCCTTCGCGGGGCTCGTGGCGGCGCTCTCCCCCCTCCCCGCTCGCATCACCTGGTGGTCGGTCGCCCTGGCGCTCGCTCTCGGCGCGGGGATCGGCGTGCTGTTCGGCGTCTATCCCGCGCGACGCGCGGCGCGGCTCGATCCGATCGCCGCGATGCGGGAGGAGTAGCGGATGCGGTGGCTCCAGCGCCTCCGGCTCGATCAGTATCAGGAGAACCTCGCGATCGCGATGGAGACGTTGCGTGTCGCCAAGCTGCGCTCGGGGCTCACCATCCTCGGCGTCGTCATCGGGGTCGCGACGGTGATGACGATGGCGTCGTTGGTCGAGGGGTTGCGGAGCCAGATCATCCGCAGCGTCGAGGTGGCGGGGCCAACGACCTTCTATGTGCTCAAGGCGTATGCGAGCACGCCGGTGAACCCAGACAACCCACCGGCGTACATCCGGATCCGCCCCGACCTCGCGCCCGAGGAGGCGGAGCGGATCCGTCGCCTCCCGGAGATCGCCTACGCCGCGCTCTGGGGGCAGACGGTCGCACGGCTCTCGTATCGCGGCGAACGGACGCAGCCGATCGCCCTCTTCGGGGCTGATGCCGGTTTCCCCGAGGTGCAGGGCGGCACCCTCGCTGCGGGGCGCTGGTTCAGTCGCAACGAGGTCATGGGGGGTGCCACCGTCGTCGTGGTGAACGAGGCGATGGCGCGGCAGCTCTTCGGTCGCGAGAACCCGATCGGCAAGACGATCAGCGTGGGGGGGCGACCGGCGGAGGTGATCGGGCTCTATCTCCCCCCCGAGAACATCTTCGCGCCGCAGGGGGCGGAGACGGGGGCGATCATTCCCTTCCGCATGCTCGACGCGCAGTACACGATCGACAAGACCAACGCCCTCTGGATCCCGGTGAAGCCACGCGACGGCGTGACGGTGGCGGACGCGCAGGAGGCGGTCACGATCGCGATGCGCGAGCAACGCCGACTCCGGCCCGCTCAGCGCAACAGCTTCGACCTCGTCACCGCCGACCAGATCCTCGACGTCTTCAATCAACTCACGGGGGTCTTCTTCCTCGTGATGATCGTGCTGGCTTCGGTCGCACTCCTCGTCGGCGGGATCGGCGTGATGGCGATCATGATGGTCTCGGTCACCGACCGCACCCGCGAGATCGGGGTGCGGAAGGCGCTCGGCGCCACGCGCGGCGACATCGCGGTGCAATTCCTGATCGAGGCCTCCACGCTCACCGGGATCGGCGGGGTGATCGGGATCCTCGTTGGGCTCGGTGCGGGGGCCGTGGTGAATGCCGCCCTCGGGATCTCGGCGGGCCCGCCCCTCACCCTCACCCTCATCGCCGTCCTCGTCTCGGTGGGGATCGGGATCGTCTTCGGCGTGATCCCCGCGCAGCGTGCGGCCCGGCTCGATCCGATCGAGGCGCTGCGACACGAATAGCGCGTCCCGCGCGACGACCGCGCGACGACCGCCGCATCAGCCGCGCATCCTGTGAGCGGAGCGTCCCACCCGATAGCTTTCCTAGGTTCGTTCGCCCTCATCCCACGACATGACCTTCGACTCCCTCGGACTCGCACCCGAACTGGTGCGGGCCACGACCGACCTCGGCTGGGCCAAGCCCACGCCGATCCAGCTCGACGCCGTCCCCCCCGCTCGCGAGGGGCGCGACCTCCTCGCCTGCGCCATGACGGGGAGCGGGAAGACCGCCGCCTTCCTGCTGCCGGTGATGCACCGGCTCCTCCAGCAGCCGACGCGTGCCACCCGCGCCCTCGTCCTCGCGCCGACGCGCGAGCTCGCCGCGCAGGTCCATGCCGACTTCACCGAGCTCGCCAAGTTCACCACCCTTCGCAGCGCGGCGATCTTCGGCGGCGTCGGGATGGGACCGCAGGAATCCGCCTTCCGGCAGCGGGTCGACGTGATTATCGCGACCCCGGGGCGGCTCCTCGATCACCTCGGCCAGCCGGGGAAGTACGTCGACTTCAGCACCCTCGAGGTGTTGATCCTCGACGAGGCGGACCGCATGCTCGACATGGGCTTCCTCCCCGACATCAAGCGCGTCCTCCATCATCTCCCGAAGCAGCGACAGACCCTCTTCTTCTCGGCGACGATGCCCGCACCGATCGTCGCACTCTCGCGCGAGATGCTGCACGACCCGGTGCGTCTCAACGTCGAGCGGGTCGCCGCGCCAGCCTCCAAGATCGAGCAGGCGCTCTGGCCCGTGGCCGAGTCGCTCAAGGCCGACCTCTTCATCGCGCTGCTCCGGCAGGACGTGGTCGGGAACGTGATCTGCTTCACCCGTACCAAGCACCGGAGCAATCGCCTGTCCGACGTGCTCACCCATGCGGGGATCCCCAACGCGCGCATCCACGGGAACCGCAGCCAGAACCAGCGCACCGAGGCGCTCGCCGACTTCAAGTCGGGGAAGGTCCGTGTGCTCGTCGCGACCGACATCGTCGCGCGCGGGATCGACGTCGAGGCGCTCGAGCATGTGGTGAACTTCGACGTCCCGCACATGGCGGAGGATTACATCCATCGGGTGGGCCGCACGGCGCGCGCTGATGCGACCGGCGAGGCCTTCACCCTGGTCTCACCCGAGGAAGAGGTGGATCTGCGCGCCATCGAGAAGGCGATCGGTCGGAAGCTCCCGCGTCGGACCCTCCCGGGCTTCGATTACGCCCACAAGCCGGTCGAACGCTTCGAGGTCCCGCTCGCCGAGCGCATCGCCGCCATCCGCGCCCGCAAGGCGGAGGATCGCAAGCGCGCCAAGGAGAAGCAGGCGCGACGCGAGGCGCATGTGAAATCGGAAGCGGAGCGCTCCACCAAGCGGCAAGAACCGCGGCGGCCCGATGCCACGCGCCACGATCCGAACCGCCCCGAATCCCACCGGCCGGGTTCCCCGGCGGGGGGTGGACGACGCGGTGGGGGCGGCCGCCGTCGGGGCGGGAGGTGAACGAAATCCGGGGTCGCGACGTCAAACAGGATGTCCGACCCCGTCTCGCGGTCGGACCTCACTCTCGGGAGGATCGGATGCGATTCGGACGCGGGCTCGCAGTGGCGGTGTTGGTGCTGGTCGCCTCGGTGGCGCAGGCGCAGGGAGGCGGCATGGGTGGGGGGCGCCCCGGCGGCATGGGCGGGGGCCGACCCGGCGGGATGGGCCAGGGTGGCCAGGGCCAGGGCGGGATGGCCCGTCAGAACGAGATGCTGTACAAGGGGATCACCCTCACCTCGGCGCAGCAGGCCAAGATCGACTCGATCCAGGCCGCTGGGCGCGCCACCATGCAGGGGATGATGCAGTCCGGCGCCGACATGGCGACGATGCGTGAGCAGATGATGGCGATGCGTCAGGCGCAGAACACCGCCATCCGCACCGTGCTCACCGCCGAGCAACAGACGCAGTTCGACAAGAACCTCGCCGAGATGCCGCAGGGCCCGGGTGGGATGGGGGGCGGCCGCCGTCCCCCGCCCCGACGCTGATCAGCGCGCGTCGGTGACCACCCGAGCATAGAGCCGAACGTCGCGGGGCGCATGCTCCTTCCAGCGTGCGCCCCGCAGCGTTCCCTCCGGGCGGAACCCACACTTCTCGAGCACACGCGCCGACGCCGGATTGTCGAGGAAGACCCGCGCTTCGATCCGATGCATGGCCAGTACCCCGGTGGCGTACGCGCACACCGCACCGATCGCCTCGGTCATGAATCCCTGCCCCCACGCCGGCACCGCGAGCCAGTAGCCGAGGTCACCGGTCCGGTGGGCCCGCACCATCCGGACGGCGATCGCCCCGATCAGCACCGCGTCATCCCGCCGCGTGATCGCCCAGGTCACGGCCTTCCCCGCCTCCCACTCCATGGCGCAGCGCCCGATGAAGGCCTCGGCGGCGTTCACGGGATAGGGGTGCGGGAGGAGGGTCTGGTCCGCCACTCGCGGGTCGGCGACCTCCCGCGTCACCGCCGGCGCATCCTCATGACGGAAGGGCCGGAGGAGGAGCCGGGGGGTGGCGAGCGTGGGCTGGCCAGCAGCCGCGGGAGGGTGCGACACCATCTCAGGAAGATAGATTCCCTCCTATGGCGCTCCCACTCGACCTCCTCGCGATCGGCCCCCACCGGGACGACGTCGAGCTCCTGGCCGGGGGGACGATCGCCCGGCAGGTCCGCCTCGGGCTCCGCGTCGGGATCCTCGACCTCACCCAGGGCGAGATGGGGACGCGGGGCTCGGCCGAGCTCCGGGCGCAGGAGGCGGAACGGGCCGCCGCGGTGCTGGGGGTGGCGGAGCGCCGGAACCTCGGCCTCCCCGATGCCGGGATCACCAACACCGACGAGACGCGCCGACAGCTGGCGCGCGTCCTCCGCGAGTTGCGGCCGCGGATCGTGATCGCCCCGGCGCCGCAGGGCCGGCATCCCGACCATCGCGTGGCGAGCGAGTTGATCCGCGACGCGAGCTTCCTCGCGGGGCTCGCCAAGTTCGACCCCGCCACCCCACCGCATCGGCCGCTCAAGGTCCTCTACGCGATCGCCTTCCGCGAGGACCAGATCAAACCGACCTTCGTCGTCGATGTCTCCGAGACCTTCGAGACCAAGCTCGAGGCGCTCCGTTGCTACGCCTCGCAGTTCGAGGGCGCCATGCAGGCGGGGGAGGTCTTCCCCACCGGCGAGCCCCTCTTCGACGTGGTGCGGCACCACGCCGCGCACGACGGCTCGCTGATCCGCTGCCGCTACGGCGAACCCTTCCTGACGCACGAGACGATGCGCGTCGACGACTTCCGCACCCTCGAGGTATCGACCTTTTGAGCACCGACGAGATCTCCTACCCGACCTATCTGCACCTCGACGCACTGCTCGAGCTGCAGCGGCCCCAGAGCACCCCGGAGCACCCGGACGAACTGCTCTTCATCGTCGTGCATCAGGCGAGCGAGCTCTGGTTCAAGGTGCTCCTGCACGAGTTCGATCAGCTGATCGCGCACCTCGAGCGGGATGACGCGCAGGCCGCGGTCTTCAGCATGCAGCGGATCAACTCGCTCGTCGGCCTCGTCTCGCATGAGCTCCGCGCCCTCGATACGCTCCCACCCCAGCGCTTCAAGCAGTTCCGCGGGTATCTCGGGAGCTCGAGCGGCTCGCAGAGCGCGCAGTTCCGCGCGATCGAGGCGACGAGCGGGCTGCGCGAGACCCACTTCATGGCGGCGCTACAGGAGCATGGCGAGATCCCCGCGGTCGTCCAGCGGGCCCTCGCGCGCCCCACCCTGCAAGCCCTCTTCCTCGAGATGCTCGCGCGCCGGGGCGTCACGCTCGAGGCGCTCTACACCGAATCACAGCACGGACTCCTATTGATGCTCGCCGAGGCCTTCCTCGAGTACGAGCAGGGGTTCGCGCAGTGGCGCTTCCTGCATGTGCAACTGGTGGAGCGGATCATCGGCCCGATGACGGGGGGCACCGGCGGCACCTTGGGGGCGAAGTACCTCAACAAGACGATCCAACAGCGCTTCTTCCCCGAACTCTGGGCGGTCCGCGCCCGCCTCTACGCTGGGTGAGATGACGCGCCCCATCCACGACATCTCGATCGCCTTCGCCCCCGGCACACCGGAGTGGCCCGGGGACACCCCCTGCTCCTGCGGCTGGAGCTGGGCGATCGCCCAGGGCGCGAGCGTGAACGTGTCGCGGATGGAGACGAGCCCGCATGTGGGGACGCATGCCGATGCGCCGCTCCATGTCGGCCTCGATGCCCCGGGGGCGAACCAACTCCCCCTCGACGCCTTCATCGGACTGAGCCGGGTGATCGATGTGCGGCACCTCGAAGGTGAGCTCACGATCAGCCAACTCGAGGCCGCGGGGTATCTCTCGGGGACGGTGCGACTCCTGCTGCATACCGGACGGACCATCGCGAACGGGACATTTCCCGATGGCTGGCCCGTGCTCGCCCCAGCCGCCGCCCGCGCCCTCCTCGCCGACGGCCTCCGCCTCCTCGGCGTCGATTGCCCGAGTGTCGATGCCCGTGAGAGCAAGACGCTCGAGGTGCATCGGATCCTCTTCGATGGGGGCGCCAACGTCCTCGAGAACCTCGACCTCCGATCGATCCGCCCAGGCCCATACGAACTCCTCGCCCCTCCCCTCGCCGTCGGCGCGATCGATGCCGCGCCGGTGCGTGCCCTCCTGAGACCGCTATGACCCGTCACGCCGTCACGCGCCTCGCCGCGCTCTGCCTCACCATCACCTCGACCGCGGTCGCGCAGTCTCGCGCCTCGCACCAACCGGTCTGGCCCGATGAGGGGCCGATGACCTGGCCCCCGCGCCCGACCGAGTCGGCGATCACCGCGAACGATCTGCGCACGCGCCTCTATCAGATCGCCGACGACTCGATGCAGGGCCGTCGCATCGGCGAGACGGGGAACGCGAAGGTCACCGACTACATCGCGCGCGAGTTCGCGCGCCTCGGGCTCCGTCCAGCCGGTGAGAACGGCACCTGGTTCCAGTCGCTCCCGTATGGCGCCTTCGGGGTCGACGCCGCCTCGGCTCGCCTTGCCATCGGTGGGAGCGCGCTCGATCTCCGCCGCGATTGGCTCCCGACCGCTCCGTCAGCGATCAATGGCGTCACCGCACGCGCCGATCTGCGTGACATCCCCGTCATCTTCGCGGGCCGGTGGGAGGACACCCTCCCGCTCTCTACTGAGGTGAAGGGGCGCATCGCGATCTTCCTGAGCGATGCCGCCGGCACGGCTGGGGCGCGCGCCGTCCCGCCGAGCTTCGTGAGCTGCGCCGACCTCCCTGACAAATTCGGGGCCGACGCGGTGATCGCCTTCGAGGCGGCGCAGCGCGCGCAGGCGCAGAACCGGCCGCCCGCGCCGCGCCCGGCGCTCCCAATCAACCGCTTCAAGCGCGCCATCGACGCCGGCGCCGTCGGCGTCCTCGTCGTCGCCCTCGACGGGATGAGCGAGACCGCCCGCACCGGCGCCCTCACCCCCACGCGGATGATGCAGCCCGCGCGGATGCCCGGCGCCGATGGGACCCTCGCCGCCGCGACCATCTCGGAGGCCGCCGCGACCCGCCTCTTCCCTGGACGTGCGCTCACCTCCCTCACGCCGGGTACCACCGGCGCGCGGCTCACGGCGCGTTGGGACTACGCCTTCACCCGCGCCGCCGCCGCGAACGCCCGCAACGTGATCGCCATGCTCCCCGGCGCCGATCCCACGCTCGCGAGTGAGTACGTCCTCGTCGGGGCGCACAACGACCATGTGGGGGTCAACACCACCCCGGTCGATCACGACTCCCTCCGCGCGGTGAACACGATCACGCGGCGGCAGGGGGCGAATGACCCTGCCTGCGTCCCGACCCCGGCACAGCAGCGCGCGATCGACTCCCTCATCGCCCGGGCCCGCGCCATCCGCCCGGCGCGCCTCGACTCGATCAGCAATGGCGCCGATGATGACGGCTCCGGGACCGTCGTGCTCCTCGAGATCGCCGAGCGCTTCGCCAAGGAGCGGCCGGCGCGGTCGATCCTCTTCATCTCGCATCAGGGGGAGGAGGCCGGCCTCCTCGGCTCGCGCTGGTTCGTCGATCACCCCACCGTCGACCTCACCAAGATCGTCGCGGCGCACAACATGGATATGCTCGGGAAGGGCCGTGCCGATCAGGTGAAGTACGGTGGCCCCAACTCGGTCCAGATGCTCGGTGCGCGCCGCCTCTCACGTGAGTTCGGCGATGTCATCGATTCCGTGAACGCCAACTCCCGGGAGCCGATGGCGATCGATCGAAGCTGGGACGTGACGCAGAATCCGCTCAATCGGTTCTGTCGCAGCGACCAGGTGAGCTATGTCTCCAAGGAGATCCCCGTCACCTACTTCTCCCTGGGCTACGCGCAGGATTACCACCAGGTGACCGACGAGCCGCAGTACATCGAATACGACCACTCGGCTCGGCTCGGGCGATTCATCTACGACGTGATGTCCGCGATCGCCGCCCGGCCGACCCGGCTCACGATCACCGGGCCCGACCCGAGCTATCCGAGCTGCAACCGCTGACCGGGTATATTCCGACGCGTATGCCCCCCGCCCCGATCTACCTCGACCACGCCGCCACGACCCCGGTCCGCCCGGAGGTCCTCGAGGCGATGACGCCGTTCTTCGGCCCCCGCTTCGGGAACCCGAGCTCCACGCACCGGTGGGGCCGTGAGGCCCGGGCGGCGCTCGACGAGGCGCGCGAGCGGGTCGCCCAGTGCCTCCACGCCGCCCCCGACGAGGTCTGCTTCACCTCCGGCGGGACCGAGTCCGACAACCTCGCCGTCCTCGGGGCGTGGCGGAGTCTCAAGGCGCACGGGAAGCGTGCGGTGGTGACCTCCCCTACCGAGCACAAGGCGGTCCTCGTCGCCGCGCATCAGGCGGCCAAGGAGGGGGCGGAGGAGCGGATCCTCGCCGTCGTCGCGAGCGGGGCCGTCGATCTGGCCGATGCCGAGGCGAAGCTCGCCCCCGGTGACGTCGCCATCGCCTCGGTGATGTGGGTGAACAACGAGACGGGGATCGTGCAGCCGATCGCCGAGCTGACCGCGCTCGCGAAGGCCCATGGCGCCCTCTTCCACACCGACGCCGTGCAGGCCTTCGGGAAGGTCGAGGTCGATGCGACGCGGATCCCCTTCGACTTCGCCTCGGTGAGCGGGCACAAGCTCGGGGCGCCGAAGGGGATCGGCTGCTTCTATATCCGGCGCGGCACCTCGCTCGAGCCCCTCTTCTTCGGTGGGTCGCAGGATCGGGGGCGTCGCCCCGGCACCGAGAACGTCGCGATGGCGGTCGGACTGGCGCGGGCGATGGAGCTCGCGATCGCCGAGCGCGAGACGCATTGGCGCGAGCTCGAGGCGATGCGGGATGCGTTGGAGGCGGCGCTCCGCGAGCGCGTCCCTGGCCTCGTCGTGCACAGCGCCGGTGCGGCGCGCGCGCCGCACATCCTCAACGTCTCCGTCCCCGGCACCGACTCCGAGTCACTCCTCATGGCGCTCGATCTGCAGGGGGTCGCCGCCTCGAGTGGCTCCGCCTGTCAGAGCGGGAGCGTCACCCCATCGCATGTGCTCTCCGCGATGGGGATCCCGGCTGACGTCGCCAACGCCGCCGTGCGGATGAGCTTCGGCTCGCTCTCCACCCCCGCCGATGTCACGCGCGTGGCGGAGCTCTTCCCCGCCCTCGTCGCCAAGGCTCGGGGGCTCGCAGGGATCGCCTGATGGCCACGCGGGAGCGGGTCCTCGTCGCGATGTCGGGGGGCGTCGACTCGTCGGTGGCCGCCGCGCTGCTCGTGCGCCAGGGCTACGATGTCATCGGCGTGACGATGAAGCTCTTCCACGACGGCGGCGACATCCCCGATCGCCCCTGTTGCTCGCTCGACAGCGTGAACGATGCGCGCCGTCTGGCCGAGGGACTCGGGATCCCGCACTACGTGCTCAACCTGCAGGACCAGTTCGGGCACGACGTGCTCCAACAGTTCGTCGCCGAATATGCCGCGGGGCGCACCCCGATCCCCTGCGTGCGCTGCAACACCTTCACCAAGTTCCGTGATCTCGTCGTCAAGGCGGATCAGATCGATGCCCGGTGGGTCGCCACCGGGCATTACGCACGCATCGCCGACGGCCAGCTCCTGCGCGGACGCGACGCCGACAAGGATCAGACCTACTTCCTCTGGGGGATCGAGCGCGGGGTGCTCTCGCGCCTGATGATGCCAGTCGGATCGCTCACCAAGGCGGAGACGCGCGCCGTCGCGCGGGAGCTCGGCCTGCTCACGGCGGAGAAGCCGGAGAGCCAGGAGATCTGCTTCGTCCCCGATGGCGACTACGTGAAGGTCTTGGAGCGTGAGCTCCCCGCCGATGCCCCGGCGCTACAGCCTGGCCCCATCATGAAGAGTGACGGCACGGTGATCGGCGAGCACGCAGGCTTCGCGCGCTACACCATCGGGCAGCGTCGTGGGCTGCCGGGCGGCGGGAGCGAACCGATCTTCGTCGTGGCGCTCAGGCCGGAGACGCGCGCCGTGATCGTGGGCCCGCGTGAGGAGCTCCTGGGCCGTGGGCTCATCGCCGATGAGGTGAACTGGCTCGTCGACCCCGCGCCACGCACCGGCGACGCCGTGCAGGTGCGCATCCGCCACCGCGCGACCCCCGTCCCGGGGACGATCGTACGGCTCGACGGGGGCGAGATCGAGATCGTGCTCGAGGAGCCGGTCTACGCGATCTCCCCGGGCCAATCTGTGGTCTTCTACGCCGACGATGTGACGCTCGGCGGTGGGGTCATCGCGCGCAGCAGGCGCGCGCTGCCGGTGCGCGCGGCGTAACCTCGGCGGTGACCGACCGCGCGTCGTGCACGGTCGATGCGAGTCAGCGCTCCAGCCCAGCTCCCTCGGCGAACGCGATCAACAGCTGCTCCTGCGCCTCGGTCAGCGACTCGGGCGCCACGATCCGAAGCTCGACGAGGAGATCTCCGGTCTTCCCGCCCTGCGTCACGCCCTGCCCGCGCACGCGGAGCCGCTTCCCACTCGCCGTCCCCTTCGGCACGGAGAGGGTCACCGTCTTCTCGTCGATCGTGCGCACCGAGAGCTTCGTCCCGAGCGTGGCCTGCACGATGTTGAGCGGGAGCTGCACGATGAGGTCGCGCCCCTCACGCGTGAACACCGGATCGGGCGCGACCTCAAGGGTGATGTAGAGGTCCCCCGCCGGCCCGCCGCGCACCCCGGGCCCACCCTGCCGCGAGAGCTTGATGCGCGAGCCAGGCTCACTCCCCTGCGCCACGGTGATGCGCACCGACGTGCTCACGCCATCGATGGTGAAGTCGAGGGGGACCTTGCCGCCGAGCACCGCGGTGCGAAACGGGATCGTGAGCGTGGTCTCCACGTTCTGTCCCTTCTCCGGCCCCGCCGGTCGTCGAGTGCCCCCACCACCGAACATCGAGCCGAAGAGGTCGCCGAACCCTCCGATCCCGGAGATGTCGAACTCCTCCATGCGGGGCCCGCCCGTGGGCCCACCGGTGGGCCCACGCCCACCGCGCCGCGCGCCGCCACCCGGGAAGCCGCCACCGGGATAGCCACCAAAGGCCCCGAGCCGACGCATCTCGTCGTACTCACGCCGCTTCTCGGCATCCCCCAGCGTGTTGTACGCCTCCGAGATCTCCTTGAAGCGCTCCGCCGCCTTCGCATCCCCCGTGTTGGTATCAGGGTGGAACTGCTTCGCGAGCTTGCGATAGACGCGCTTGATCTCGTCCGCGGTCGCGGACGCCTTCACCCCGAGGACGGCGTAGAAGTCCTTCTGACTCATCCGTTCCACTGCTGCACGACGACCCGCGCCGGACGCAGCAGGGTGCCGTTCAGGAGATAGCCCACCTGATAGACCTGGGCGACGAGACCGTCCTCGTCCTTGGAGGCCGCCGAGGCGGTGGTCAGCGCCTCATGCACCGCGGGATCGAAGGGCTTGCCCATGGGATCGACCACCTCGAGCCCATGCCCCGCGAGCGACTTCATCACATTGCGATGGACGAGCCCGACCCCATCGACGACGGTCTTCGCATCGGTCGTCGCGGGATCGACCGTCGCGAAGCGCGAGAGGTCATCGAGGGAGTCGAGCACTCCGCGCAGCAGATGCTGCATCCCGCGGAGCTCGGCCTCCTGACGGTCGCGCACGGCGCGCCGCTTGAAGTTCTCGAACTCGGCGTACAGGCGGAGGTACTTGTCCTTCTGCTCGGCGAGTTCCTGGGCCACCGGATCGGCGGCGGGGGCCCCAGGGTCGGACGCGGCGTCAGCGCCGATCGGCGCCCCGTCGGTCACGGAAGCGTCACCGGCCGATCCGGTCGCGGGGACATCGGGGGATTCGTTGGTATGCAAGTCGGTCATCGGCGTAAGTTCGCGGGTTGCCGATAGATGAAGCAACGCCCGTGCCGCTACCCCGCTGCCGAATCGGCAGTTCCGAGCCCCCGAAGGAGCTTGGCGAGCGCCGCCTGGGCACTCCGCTGCCGGATCTCATGCCGGTCCCCGATGGTCACGATCCGCTGGGCCGAGACCGACCCGCCAACGTCGAGTCCGATGCAGACCGTACCGACCGGCTTCTCGGGGGTCCCCCCACCGGGACCCGCGATCCCGGTGATGCTCACCCCCACGTCGACCCCGAAGCGCGTCCGGATCCCCGCGGCCATCTCGCGGGCGGTCTCGACGCTCACGGCCCCATGCTCGGCGAGCGTCGATTCGCGCACCCCGAGCTCACGGACCTTCACCGCATTGTCGTAGGCGATCACCCCGCCCATCACCGCATGACTCGCCCCCGCCATCGCCGTGAGGCGCATCCCGAGCATCCCCCCCGTGCAGCTCTCCGCCACCGCGATCGTGCGCCCTGACTCGCGTAGCGCCCGCACCACCACCTCGGCGAGATCGTCATCCCCCTCGCCGTAGATCCACTCGGCGAGCGGGGCGCGCACCTGCGCGGCGGCGGCATCGAGCCGCGCGTCGGCCTCCTCAGGGGAGGCGTTCCGCACGGTGAGACGGAGATCGACCCCTTCCCACCCGGGGAGATAGGCGAGCGAGGCTCGGAGCGCCGACCGATCGATCCCCTGCAGGAGATCGGCGACCGCCGACTCGGCGATCCCCGTCGTGCGCAGGGTGCGCGAGCGGACCACGCGCAGACCGGCCTCGTCCCCCATGCGCTCGATCATCGTCGGGAGGAGGACATCGGCGAGCATCCCGCGGAACTCGCGTGGCACCCCGGGGAGCATCGCTACCCAGCGCCCCTGCGCATCCTCGAGCCAGATGCCGGGAGCCGAGCCATGGCCGTTGGGGAGGATCGCGGCGCCTTCGGGGATCATCGCCTGCGCGCGGTTCGCCTCCGGGAGCTCGCGCGACCATCGCGCCTTCCACCGCGCGCGCAGCGACTCGAGGATCCCCTCGTCGAGGGTCATCCCTCGGCCAAAGAGCGCGGCGATGGAGGCCTTGGTGAGATCGTCGGCGGTGGGTCCGAGCCCGCCGCTCGTGATGACCGCCCCGGTGCGCTCGATCCCTGCTCGCACCGCGGCGGCGATCTCCTCCGCGCCGTCGCCGACGGTAGCGCGCCGCACGACACGGATCCCGACCGCCGCCGCCTGCCGCGCGAAGGTCGCCGCGTTGGTATCGATGGTGAACCCCAAGAGGAGCTCATCACCGATCGAGACGAGTTCGACGTCCATGGGCGATCCCTCGCGAGCGCTCAGCGCACGCGGGGACGTCCGAAGACCTCCCCGTGCCGCGAGAGGTAGTCGACGAGCGACCAGAGCGTGAGGAGCGTCGCCACCACCATCGTCACCCCACCGATGAGCCCGATCCCCTGGGCGATCGCCATCGCGGCCCCGCCATGCCACTGCTGTTCATCGAGCAGGAGCTTCACGGCGAACCAGAGATAGGAGGCGCCCATCCAGGTGTATTGGAACCCCGCCTTCCACTTCCCGAGTCGCTGCGCGGCGATCACGACCCCGCGCGCCTGCGCGTACCCACGGAACCAGGTCATGAAGGCCTCGCGCCCGAGGATCACGACCAGTACCCACCAGGGGAACCAGATCGCCTCGACTCCCCAGGTGGTGAAGGCATAGGCACTACGCTCGGTGAAGGCGGGGAGCCGGCCGAGCAACGCATCGTCTGGCGCCCCCTGCAACAGGAACATCGGGATGAAGGTGCCCAGCAGGAGCAGTTTGTCGGCGAGGGGATCGAGGATCTTCCCGAGATCGGTGATGAGCCCGCGCTCGCGCGCGAACTTCCCATCGTAGTGATCGGAGATCGCGGTCACGAGATAGAGCACGAAGGCGAACACCCGCACCCCGACCGACGGGAGGAAGGGCAACGCCGCGACGATCGGGGCGGCGACGATGCGCGCCGCGGAGATGGTGTTCGGCAGATTCATGGCACGAGCTCCCGTACGAGGCGTTCTCCCACGACGGTGAGCGTCTCGAAGACCCCGACGCCGGTGAGCGCGACCGCCTCCTGAGACGGCGCACGGATCGCGCCTCCGGCCGACTCGACCAGCGGATTCAGTGCCGCCTCCAGCTCGGCGATCGGCAGGGCGCGCGGCAGGTCCCGTTTGTTATACTGGATCACGTAGGGGAGCTGCGCGAGCTCGAGTCCGTGCGCCGCCAGATTGTCATGCAGGTTCTGCATCGACGCGATGTTCGCGTCCATCCGCTCCCGATCGGAATCCGCGACGAAGACGATCGCATCGACCCCCGTGAGGATCAGCCGACGGGTCGTATCGTGTACCACCTGCCCCGGCACCGTGTAGAGGTGGAATCGGGTCTGGAACCCGCGCACCTCGCCGACATCCACCGGAAGGAAATCGAAGAAGAGGGTCCGCTCCTGCGGGGTGGCCAACGACACGAGCTGGCCTCGCGACGCTGGGACGGTGCGACGATGGATCACCTCGAGATTCGTCGTCTTCCCCCCGAGCCCAGGGCCGTAGTAGACGATCTTGCAGTGGATCTCACACGCGGCGTAGTTCGTGGAGGGCATCAGATCGCGCGCCGTGCGGCGAGCGCCTGCACGATCGTCCCCCCATCGGCGTACTCGAGGTCACCTCCCATTGGGAGCCCACGCGCGAGGCGACTCACCGTCGCCCCGGAGGCGCGAAGCTGTTCGGAGAGATAGAGTGCCGTCGCATCGCCCTCGAGGGTCGGATTGGTCGCGACGATCACCTCGCGCGCCCCCGCCTGCATGACCCGCGAGACGAGCGGGACGATGGTGAGGTGCGAGGGCCCGATGCCATCGAGCGGGGCGAGACGCCCCCCGAGCACATGGTAGACCCCGCGATACTCCCCCGTTCGCTCGATCGACGCGATGTCGGACGCCTCTTCCACCACACAGATCACCTGGCGATCGCGGCGCGCATCGACACAGATCGCACACTGCGCGGCTTCCGTGAGGTTGAAGCAGGTATCACACGGGCGCACCCGCTCGACGAGGGCGACCAACGCCTCCGCCAACTTGCGGCTCTGCGCCGCCGGCTGCCGAAGCAGGTGGTAGGTGAGCCGCATCGCCGACTTCCGACCGATGGTCGGGAGCCGCGAGAGTTCGGTGATCAGCTCGTCGATCGCCGACACGCGATCAGAATGGGAGCTTGAAGGGGAGACCACCCACGCCGAGCCCCCCCGCCACCTTCTGCATCTCCTGCTCGGCGAGCTCACGGGCCTTTCGCTGCGCCTCCTGCGTGGCGACGGCGACGAGATCCTCGAGCATCTCCACGTCGGCGGGATTCACCACCGTCGGATCGATCGAGACCCGTTTCACGGTGCCACGACCATCGGTCTCCACCGTGACGAGGCCACCCCCCGCGCTCCCCGTCACCGAGAGCCGCTGGAGTGCCTCCTGCGTCTCCTGCACCTTCCCCATCATCTCCTTGGCCTGCGACATCATCTTCAGGAAATCCATCGGTCGCTCAATCGAGGAGTTCGAGGTCGAGGGCCTCGACGGCAGCGTCGAGGAGCGGGGACTGCTTGCGGAGCATCGCCATGCGATCGGCCTTCACCGCCCCTTCGTTCAAGCGGCGCGGCGCGCGATCCGCCTCCGGTGCCTCCACGCGGACGGCGACCGTCTGTACCCCATCGAACCGCTGACGGATCGCCGCGAGCACGGTGGCCGTCCCACCCGAGATCAGCTCGGCATGCGCCTCGGAGGTCACGGTGAGGGTCACCGTCCCGCTGGCGGTCACCGCCGAGGGGGTCGCATGCGCGAGGGTGCTCGAGAGCATCAACGCTCCATGCTCCCCATGCACCGCATCGGTGATCGATTCCCAGCGCTCGACGAGGCGATTCAGGTCGAGCGGGATCCGCGGACCAGGCGTGGCCTCCGCACGGTCCGCGACCACCGGGATCGGGGTGGTAGCAGGGGCCGAGGCGCGCAGTGCCGTGGTCGATGACGGAGGCGCCGCCCGCCGCGAGGCGGGAGCCGCCGGAGCCGCCGGAGCCGCCGCCGCGCGCGGCGCCCCACCACTCTCGCTCACCCCGCGCAACACCTGCTCGAGATCGAGCGTGCGATCCAACAACGCGCACCGCACCAACAACGTCTCGAAGAGGAGCTGCTGCTGTCCGCTCCGGCGCATGTGCGGCTCGAGCTCGGAGACCAGATGGAGCATCCGGAGCAGGTCACCGGCGGAGAAATCCCCGGTCCGTGCGGCCAACGCATCGCGCACACGCTCCGAGAGATCGGGGAGGGTGCCCCCGAGCACCACCGCCAACTGCGCCCGCAGGATGTTCGCGAAGTCGGTGAGGAGGATGCTGAAATCCACGCCATGATCGGCGAGCCGCGCCACCGCCGAGAAGACCTCCCCCGCCTGCCGCTGGGCGACGAGCGCGAGGAGCCGGAGATGTTCCTCTTCGTGGACCAGCCCGAGCGACTCGCGCACACGCTCCGCCGTCAGCGTGTCCCCGCCGAGCGAGAGCGCCTGGTCGGTCAGCGAGAGCGCATCGCGCATCGAGCCGTCCGCGGCGCGCGCGAGCATCGCCAGCGCCTCGGGCTCCGCCGTGATCCCCTCCGCCGCGAGCACGGTACGCAGACGCTCCCGCACCTCGGCGGGCCCGATGCGACGCAGGTCGAAGCGCTGCACGCGCGAGAGCACCGGCGCCGCCGCCTGCTGGATCTTCTGCGGATCGGTCGTCGCGAAGACGAAGATCACCCGCGGTGGTGGCTCCTCGAGCACCTTGAGCAGGGTGTTCCACGCCTCACGCGTGAGCATGTGCGCCTCATCGAGGATGTAGATCTTGTGGCGATCGTCGCCTGAGGGGGCGTACATCGCGCGCTCGCGGAGCTCGCGTGCATCGTCCACGCCACGATTCGACGCGGCATCCATCTCGATCACATCCAGCGAGGCCCCGCCGCTCCAGATCCGCTGACAGGACGGGCACTCCCCGCACGGCTCATGATCGGGGCGCTTCTGCTCGCAGTTGAGCGCCATCGCCAGCACACGCGCAAGCGTCGTCTTCCCCGTCCCGCGGGGCCCACAGAAGAGGTAGGCGTGCCCCAGACGATCGGAGCCGATCGCGTTCCGCAGGGTCGTCGCCACGTGCGACTGGACCGCGACATCGGCGAACCGACGGGGGCGGTATTTCCGGGCGAGCGCGAGGGACATACCCGAAAGATAGCGCCCGGAAACAGGCTCGCGCGGGGAGCGTTCCGGACGAACCGGCTGCTCTCCCGCGCGAGTGCCCCAGGCCTGACGGAGCGACGACCGTCACACGTACCGTTGCTGCCTTTCGGCCCTGGCGGGATTGATGGACTGACGCCCCCCGGGACCTGGGACGACTGGAAGTTAACCGGTCGTGGGGCCCCGGGGCACCCGTCCCGAGGTGACATGCCGGAGGGCCTGCGGGAAGACCAACTGCCCCGCCATCACCTGCCCGATCGCCGAGAGGGTCTGCTACGGGGAGGCGGTCTTGAGCGCGAGCCGGTCCGCGACCTGCACCTTGGTGAGCCCCTCGGCGGTCGTCACGCCGCCATGACCTCGGCGAGCACCGTGGAAGCGCGCGCCAGCGCCACATCGTCGATGTCGAGATGCAGCACGCACCGCACGCGCGTCTGGTGCCACGCGGTGACGAGCACATCCGCGGCCTTGGCCCGCGCGACGACCTCCGGTGCGGTGAGTCCGCCGATGAGGTCGCACATCACGATGTTCGTATCCGGCGAGACGACCTCGACCCCGGGCACCGCGGCGAGCGCGGCGGCCAAGCGACGCGCCCGCGCATGATCCTCCCCGAGCCGTGGCAGGTGCTGCTCGATCCCATGGAGCGCCGCCGCCGCGAGGATCCCCGACTGACGCATCCCGCCCCCAAACCGCTTCCGCACCTCCCAGGCGCGACGCATCGGCTCGGCATCACCGGCGAGACAGGCGCCGACCGGCGCCCCGAGCCCTTTGGAGAAGGAGACCATCACCGTCGACGCGCAGGCGGCGAAGTCGGCGAGCGGTGTGCCGGTCGCCACATGGGCGTTCCAGAGCCGCGCCCCGTCGAGATGCACGGGGAGCCCCTGCTCCGCCGCGGTCGCCTGGATCGCCTGCAGATGCGCAAGTGGCGTGACCATCCCGCCCGCCCCGTTGTGCGTGTTCTCCGCACAGACCAGCGAGGCGCGAGGGGCATGGATCGAGGCGGGCCGGAAGGCGGCGCGCAGCGCATCGGCCTCGAGCACCGGCGCGCCCCGCACCACGCGCACCTGGAGACCGACGAGTCCGGCGGTGCCGGCGATCTCCCAATTCACGATGTGGGAGTCCTCGTGCGCAAAGAGCTCGGTCCCCGGCTCACCAAGCAACCAGAGTGCGGCCTGATTCGCCATCGTCCCCGAGGGGAAGAAGAGCGCGCTCGGCTTCCCGAGCAGCGCGGCGACGCGCGACTCGAGGGCACGGACCGTCGGATCGCCATCCAGCACATCGTCCCCGACCTCGGCCTCCGCCATCGCCCGCCGCATGGCGGCGGAGGGACGCGTGACGGTGTCGCTCCGCAGATCGATCGGGTTGGGACTCATCGACGGATCGCGTCGGAGCGGCGCTGTCGGGTCTGCTCCATGATCTCCGAGAGGTTCATCTCGAGCGTGGTGGAGCGATCGATCAGGAGCTCGGTGCGCGGTGGGAGCTTCCCCGCCTCGATGAGGCGGAGTTCGGTCACATGCGCGACCTCGGCGCCGACGATGAAGATCAGCGCGGCGTAGTAGGTCCAGAAGATCACGGTGAAGATCGCGCCGAGCGTCCCCGTGTAGAGCGAGGCGGGCGCCGACTGCAGGAAGAACGCCGCGAAGAGCGCGCGCGCCACCTCGAACATGACCGTCGCCGTCGCACTGCCGGCAATGATTGGCTGCCACGGAATGGCGCGCAGCGGCAGGAACCGATAGAGGGCAGCGAATATCCCAAACACCACCGCGAGCGAGAGCACCCGCCCCGCGGCGTAGACCAGCGTGGACGTCGTCCCCTGGAGCACCCCCTGCCCCGCGAGCGTCGCCCCGACCTGGCCCGAGGTGACCGCCAGCCAGGTGTTGGTCGAGACCCAGAGCACCACGAGCAGGAGGGAGAAGAGCACGAGGTTGATGTCGATCAACTTCCCGTGCACGAAGCTCCGCTCCTTGCCATGCATGAAGACGAAGGCGAGCACATTGCGGAGCGTCCCGAAGAGCTGCGAGGCGAACCAGGCGAAGCTGAGCGCCCCCCCCGCGCCGATCGCGGCCCGCGTGCGGACGATCTCCGCGAGGACGGGATCGAGGATCGACCCGCCCCCGGCGGATGTCGACGGGAAGAGATTGGCGAGCACCCCCTGCACCGCGGGGGCGACGGTGTCCGGGGACCGACGGAGTAGGAACCCGAGCCCCGCTGCGAGGAGGAGGACGAAGGGGATCCCAGCGAGGAGCACATTGAAGGCGACCCCGCCTGCGAGGAAGGTTGCGTCGTCCACCTGAAAGCGCCGCAGCACCGCCCGGACGAACATCACGGCCGTGCGGATCGGCCCGTCCGAGGTCCCCGCCGGCGCCCTACTCACCGGCGTCCGCGTCATCCGGCGCGGCCTCGACGACCGCCGCCATCCCCGGCGCCTGGCGCACCACCGCGGGCTCCGTCACGAAGCGCTGCACCCCCGCCTTCGTCCCGCGCACCGCGAGCTGATCGAAGAGGAAGGCGAACTTCGCGTCGTACGCCTTCGCCAGCGCCGTCTTCACCTCGGCCGGGAGATCCCAGAGCTGCCGCTTGAACGGACCGAGCGCCTTCTTGCGCGTCTTGTAGAAGAACTGCTCGTCGGAGTCGCCCGCCTTCCGCTCCTCCGCCGCATTGGTGCGAAGCCAGGTGTAGATCGCCTCGCGCAACGCAGCTGGGAGATGATCGTACAACATGTTCTGGAACCCCGTCGCGAGATGGATCTCCGAGGTCTCGGTCCGAGGGAAGTGGTTGAAGGCGCCATCGGGCAGGGTCGAGGCCCCATGCTGCACCGCCCCGGAGAGCCCGTACTGCTGCCGCGCGACGCGCGAGAGATCCTCGAGCGTCTGGAAGTCGAGCGCGACATCGGCGATCGACCCATCGGCGAGCACCACGCCCCCATGCGAGGTCCCCGACTGCACCGAGATCTTCGAGAGCCCCACCATCCCCGGCGCCTGCGCGGCCAAGGTGCGATTGTAGCCGTCCATGAACGCCTCGAGCTCTGGCACGGTCGAGTTCTCCGTCCCCACCTCGCCGATCTCCCCGCCGAGCGAGACGGTGATCCCCTTCGGCTCGAGGGCGCGTGCGAAGCGCGTGAGCTCCACCCCGAGCTCGTAGTTCAACTGTTGCTGCGCGTCGAGCGTCGGATGCGCGAGATCGACCAGGGTCGAGGTGTCGAGGTCGATGTTGTAGAAGCCGGCGGCGATCCCCTCGCGCACGAGCTGCTTCACCGCATCGAGCTCGGCGGTCGGGTCGGCCTTGTACTTCTTGGCATTCACCTGGAAGTGATCGCCTTGGATGAAGACGGGGCCACGGAACCCCTCGCGCAGCGCCGCCGCGAGCGCGACGCTCACATACTCGTCCGGGCGCTGTTCCGTGTAGGCGATCTCGGAGCGCGCGATCTCGAGGATGAAGGCGCCGCCATCCATCGCGATCGAGGTCCGGAAGATGGAGCGCATGGTGTCATACGACGCACCACGGATGTTCATCGCGGGCACCGTCACCGGGGGGACATCCCCGCGACCGCGCGCCATGTAGAAGCCATGGATCGACGCCGGATAGATCCCGACGGCGCGTGCCGCCTCCCAGATGATCCAGCGCGCCCACGCGCGCTCGTCCTCGGCGCCGAAGACGGCGTGGCGGGCGAGCGTGTCCATCATCGGACCAGCGAGCGCCGCCGGATCGGTGACGGAGAGCTGGCCACCGGAGACGACGATGGCTGGGGCGATGGTCTGCTGCACGGAGGGAGGAAGCGTCGACATCCCGGGAAATCTGCCGGCCCCCCTCCCGCGGAGCAACGCGCTATAACACCCAGTCGGGGTCGGAGGCGGGGAGCGCCTCCCAGACCGACCGCATGGTCGACCACCCCGGATGCCCGAACTGGTAGTACGTGAGCTGCTTCCCCAGCTCCACCCCGGGCTGGTCCAAGGGATCGATCCCGTAGAGCTGCCCGGCGTAGATCGTCGCCAGTTCGAAGAACATGAAGAGCCCGCCGAGGTGCCAGGGATCGGCCCGGGTGACGCGAAGCGTCATCGTCGGGCGCCCCTGCGTCGCGAGCGCCCCCGCCGTGGCGCGGCACTCGGCTCGGAGGAGCTCATGGAAGCCATGTCCCCCGAGGTAGGCGAGCTCCGCCGGCCCCTGGCCGGGGATCGTGAGCTCCCCCCCCTCGGGCTCCTCGACATCGAGGAAGGTGACCGTCTTGTCGATCGGCCCCTCCATGAAGAGCTGGACCTGCGCATGCTGGTCGGTCGCCCCGACGGCGACGATCGGGGTGGGCCCCACCGGGTCCCCACCGGGCGTACGCTTCCCGAGGCTCTCCGCCCAGAGCTGCACGAACCAGGGGGCGAGGTCGCGATAGGCGTCGGAGTAGGGCATCAGCACATGCATCCCCTGCCCCGCCTCCTGATGGGCGCGCCACTGCAGGAGGGCGAAGGCGAGCGCGGGGTTCTCGCGGATCGCCCCGGTGGCGCAGCGATCGCGCATCGCGACGGCGCCCGCGACGAGCGCATCGACATCGAGCCCCAAGAGCGCCGCCGGCAGGGTCCCGACGGGCGAGAGCACGGAGAAACGCCCGCCGACGTTCGGCGGGACCTCGAACATCGTGATCCCCTCAGCGGCGCCGACGTCGCGAAGGACCCCCTTGTCCGGGTCGGTGACGAAGACCATCCCCTGCCTGGCGGGGACCCCCGCGGCCGCGAGCCGTTCCCGCACCAGGAGATACTGCGCCATCGTCTCCGCCGTGCTCCCGGACTTGGAGACCACCAGGAAGAGGGTGCGGTCGAGCGCGACCTGCTCGAGCACCCCGCGCACCGAGCGCGGGTCGACGTTGTCGAGGATGTGAAGGCGCGGCCGTCCTCCCCGCTGCACCGACGGACGCGCGTTCCAATCGCGCGGGAGGAGCGCGGTGCGGAGCGCGAGGGCGCCGAGGGCGGAGCCCCCGATCCCGAGGACGACGAGATCGTCGTAGCGGCCGGCGCGCGCACGCGCCCACGCGATCACCCGCGCGCGCTCCGCGCCCTGCGCCTCGAGCTCGCGGAACCCCAACCGCCCGCGGCCGGCCTCGGCGAGCAGCCCCGCATGGGCCTCCGCGGCGCGCGGCGCGAGGGAGGCGAATCGCTCCGCCGTCACCCCACTTGGCACGGCACGCCGGGTCATCCCGGTGCAATCGAGGTGGATCGTCATGCGTCGGGGATCTCCACGGTGAGACCGTCGTAGGCGGGCTGGATGTCGGCGGGGAGCTCCGCCACGAGCGCGGCGTGCCC